>Ga0163203_1000020_pt1 | contig 40444 bp, 38 predicted proteins | sample PL_2010_330m_FD_113534 | JGI IMG/M metagenome (GOLD analysis project Ga0163203, IMG submission 113534) | Freshwater microbial communities from Powell Lake, British Columbia, Canada to study Microbial Dark Matter (Phase II) - PL_2010_330m | ecosystem: Environmental > Aquatic > Freshwater > Lake ... | reverse complement strand
TTGAGGAGCAACCCCAACACTCAGCAGATGGATTATCTTATTAAGACGTTTATGAGGATCATATTTAAAGGGATTTATATTCAAAATCAGGAAATTGTTAAGGTTGATATCAATCAACCGTGGAAGATGTGCTATGACGAGGCGCTGAAGGATCGTCAGGCAGAAGAAGGAGTAAAATGTCAGAAAAAGAGCGAAACGACGCCAAAAAAGGCGAAAATAAAGACAAGCCGGGGCACGGAAAGCGTATACTTTTGCGTACCTTCGGATGCCAGATGAACGAGCGGGATTCCGAGCTCATCGCGGGGATGCTCCTGGAAAAAGGATATGAGCTTGTTGATACGCCTGAAAAGGCGGAGGTCGTTCTCTTCAACACCTGCAGCGTGCGGCAGCACGCAGAGGACAGGGTTGTGGGGAATCTCGAGAAGCTTGTTTCCCGCAAGAAAAAGGAACCGGATCTGAAGATCGGGGTTTTGGGATGTATGGCCAAGCGGCACGGCGAGCTTCTTTTAAAGGAGTTCCCGCACCTGGATATAGTCGTCGGAGCGAGCAATATCTACAATATACCGGAACTGCTGGAGCAGACGTTCACCCACCAGAAAGTGATCGCCGTAAACAATATTAAACGGCCGGTAAAAGGGCCGAATCCGGTTTACCGTGCAGGAAGTTTCTCCGCGTTCGTCAATATCATGTACGGTTGTAATAATTTTTGTTCCTATTGTATCGTGCCGCACGTGAGGGGTAGAGAGGTCTCTCGCCCCAAAAAAGATATTCTCAAAGAGATAAAGGCTCTCGCTGACAGGGGATTCAAGGAAGTCACTCTTCTGGGACAGAACGTTAATTCTTACGGCAGGGGCCTGTCACAGAAGATAGATTTCCCTGAGCTGCTGGAGGCCGCGAACAAAATAAAAGGCATAGAAAGGATCCGGTTCGTTACCAGCCATCCGAAGGACGCCGGAAAAAGCCTTTTCAGGGCCATGCGTGATCTTGATAAAGTATGCGAACATATACATCTGCCGCTTCAGTCCGGATCCAATAAGATACTTGACCTCATGAACAGAAAATACACTGCTGAAGATTACCGGGCCAGGATAGACCTGCTGCGGGAGATGTTGCCCGGGGCAGGGGTGACTACGGATATTATTGTGGGGTTTCCGTCCGAAGGAGAAAAAGATCAAAATGACACCAGGAAGGCAATGGAGGAGATCGGATGCAATTCCGCGTTCATCTTCAAATACTCTCCGCGGCCGCCGGCGATCTCATCGTGTCTGGTGGATAATATTCCCGAAGAAGTGAAAAAAGAGAGGAACAAGGAATTACTGGACATCCAGAGGAAGATCTCCCACGCTAAGAATAAGGAAATGATAGACAGCGTGCAGGAAGTTCTGGCGGAAGGCAAAAGCCGCATGTCGGATAAGGAACTTGTTGGTAAGACCAGGAACAACATTTCTTGTGTTTTTCCAGGGGATAGCGATCTGGTGGGGCAGCTTGTATTAGTGCGCGTAAAGAGTGTTAGCCCTCATACCCTGAAGGGCGAACTTGTTGAAAAGGACAATGAATAACCCTACAGTTATATTCATAGTCGGCCCGACCTCCTCCGGTAAAACTGAAGTTGCCCTGGGCCTGGCACGGAGGCTGGACGGCGAGATCATTTCCTGCGATTCCATGCAAGTTTACAAAGATATGGACATCATAACCCGCGCGCCTGCTGCTGAGAGAGCAGAAGATGTCCCAGCATATCTGGCAAGATGCGTATCGCCTGAAGAAGAATATAACGCGGCCCGATTTGCCGAGGAAGCCGAAGAGGCTATCGAGGATATTTTGTCCAGGGGCAGGATACCGGTGGTCGCCGGAGGAACGGGGCTTTACGTGAAGGCTCTCGTTGACGGGATATTTTTCTCCCCCCCGAAGGATGAAGGATTAAGGGAAGCGCTTAAAAAAGAAGCGGAAGAAAAAGGGGAGGTATATCTGCATAAAAGGCTTGAAGAGGTGGATCCGGAGACCGCGGCCGACCTGCATCCGAATGACGTAAAGCGGATAATCCGGGCCCTTGAGGTCTACGAGCTTACCGGTGAGACCATCCATGATAAGAAGAAGGAGACAGCCGGGATCGGGGATAAGTATGACTGCAGGATATTCGGGATGGAGCTGGAGAGGGTGTCGCTTTACGGGCGCATAAACGGGACAGTGGACAGGATGTTCGATGAGGGCCTTGTTGAAGAGGTCAGGGAACTGAGAAAAAAAGGATTGAGCAGGACAGCGGGAAAAGCACTTGGTATAAAAGAGGTCGGCTCTTATCTGGAAGGGGACGTGGGACTTGATGAGGCCCGGGAAGAGCTGAAAAAGAAGACCCGGAGGTATGCAAAGAGGCAGCTCACGTGGTTCAGATCGGATAAGAGGGTCAAGTGGATCAATGCCGGCCGTGACGTTACGGAAATTGTGGAGGATATTTTAAGATACGTGAATGAATAAGCCACGGTATTATAATACGACGAAAAAAGCCGAAAAGGCGCTTCTGGTAACAATAGACCACATTGGGAAGACTTCATGGAGCCTTGAGGACCGGCTCATGGAACTCCGGAACCTGGCGAAATCATCCGGTGTGGAAATAGTCGGTGAAGTGACGTGCCGCAGGCGGACACTTACCCCGAACCTTCTGGTGGGCAAGGGAAAGGTCCAGGAGATAACCGGGCTTGCGCTTGAGCTCGGAGCGGATGTCGTGATCTTCAGCAATGACCTGTCTCCTTCCCAACAGAAGAATCTGGAAGAGGTCATAGAGGTCAAGACCATAGACAGGACACAGCTTATTCTTGACATATTCGCGCACAGGGCGACATCCAGTGAAGGCAAGGTCCAGGTTGAATTGGCCCAGCTGGTGTATCTATTGCCGCGTTTGTCTGGCAAGGGGATACAGCTTTCACGGCTTGGCGGCGGCCTTGGGACAAGGGGGCCCGGCGAACAGAAGCTGGAGGTGGATCGCCGCCGCGTGCGTGAACGCATCTCGAAATTAAAAAGGTCACTGAAAGAGATAACCGGCCAGCGTGATCTGAGAAGGGGCCAGCGCGGGAAGTTCTCCATGCTGACGATCGCGCTTGTGGGGTATACGAATTCAGGGAAATCCACCCTGTTCAACGCGCTTACCGGTTCGAATGTCCCCGTAAAAAATCAGTTTTTCAGCACCCTGGACCCCACAGTAAGGAAGGTGACCCTGCCCAACAGCCAGGTGGTCCTTGTCTCGGATACCGTAGGGTTCCTGCAGGACCTGCCACATCATCTGATCGAAAGTTTCAAGGCCACGCTTGAAGAAGTAGTGGGCGCGGATATACTTTTCCATATTATCGATATGAGCGATCCCCGCAGGGAACTGCAGGGAGATTCTGTTTATGAAGTGCTTGACCAGCTCGGGATAAAGGACAGACCCGTCTTTACGATATTGAACAAGTCGGATACGGTCCCGGATAAAAACGAACGCGAACGCATAACGCGTCGCTTCCAGGGCCCCGTGATCATATCTGCTTTAAAAAAAGAGGGTTTTTCTGAAATATTTGACAGGGTCATTAATCATATTCAGGAGGATATGGAGGATATAGAACTGACCATGCCCCATAAACATTACGCGCTCATGAAGGTCATACGCGAGAAAGGGACTGTTCGCAAGGAGGAATACCGGGATAAAGGCGTGTATATAAAGGCCCGGGTCCCTAAAGAGGTCAAATATTCCATTTTCAGAAAGCTTCAAGAGGGCTCAGGAAAAGAGAAGTAGAACCCCCTAGCATCGAGTATCAAACATCGAAAATCGAGCATCCCAGCGCTCTTACTCACACCTTAACATAATCCTTGACAAACTCAAAAAGGGTGATATAATTTAGCACTCGAACCCAGTGAGTGCTAAACAGGGTGGTGTTTTAAGAACAACGCAAATCAGTATTATAAGACTTATTATGATTAACATGAATAAGAAAGAAGAAAGAAATTTTCGGGTCTTAACGCATATTATTAAGATATTTGTATCCGATGCCGTTCCTGTAAGCTCAAAATCCGTTACCAGGAACATGGGAAACAGTATTTCCAGCGCGACTGTCAGGAACATTATGGGGGAACTGGAAGAGGCGGGGGATATCGAACAGCCGCACACCTCGGCCGGACGTGTTCCAACAGATCGTGGATACAGGAAGTACGTGGATTTTGCGAAGAACAGGCTTGAGGTGGAGAAAAAGAAAGCGGAACGACTGGCATGGGAATATACCGGTCGCATAAAAAGCATTAAAGACGTTATTGAAAAGACGTCTTTCCTTATCAGCAGGGAGCTGCACCACGCCGGCGTAGTCATGTGGCCGAGCATCGGCAATTTTTATCTTAAACACCTTGAGCTGGTGAAGATAAGAGCCGAGGCGGTTCTGGCCGTCCTTGTCACAATGACAAACGCTGTCAAAAATTACATAATCAGCATCGATAAGGACCTGGAGAAGGTCGACCTTGAAAAGATCGCCAACTTCATCAACACGAATTACGCCGAGACGACTATTTCAAGCATTCCGGCGGAACTTAAGGATATTGTCGGAGGAGAAAGCGAGAATAAAGAGCTTGTAAGCATGGCAAGATCCGCTCGGGCTATAATCAACGACATAGTCGAGCAGGACATCGAGAACGAGATATACTGGGAAGGATTGGATTATTTCGCGGAAGAGCCGGAATTCATGGACCTGGCACTGACCCGCCGCATGCTCCGGATATTCTCGAACAGAAGAGAGATCAGCTCCCTTATGCGGAGGGAGCTGCCTTACAGGGGCGTAAGGGTCTATATCGGAAGAGAGAACGAATTCGACGCGCTACGGGAATGCAGTGTCATAACCGCCGGATACGGATTACACGGGAATACGGTCGGGCGCATCGGTGTCATTGGGCCGACCAGGATGGAATACGACAATGTCCTTAAAACAGTGAGGTACCTGTCGGATCTTATAAGTTTTAAACTCGAGGAATTTAATTAGTTCCTAGTTCGTAGACTGCAAAGATAGAGTGATTTTTTCTTAAACTACGAACTCCCAACTATGAACTCCGAACCATTGAAACCGGGGGGAAGATGAAGAAAAAAGAGAAGGAAAAAGTAGCAATACAGGCCGGAGAGCTGGACGATCTCCGTCAAAAGGCCGCTGAGAGGGATGAGTATTACAACAAATGGCTGAAAGTCCTCGCGGATTATGAAAATACCAGGAAACGGATAGAGAGAGAAAAAAGCGACCACATAAAATTCGCGAACGAGGATATCATAGCGCAGCTGTTTCCCATGGTCGATAATTTTGACATGGCGCTCATGGCCATGGACAAAGCGGAGGATAAAACGGCGGTCATGGAGGGCATACAGATGGTCCAGAAAGAATTTCACAGGATACTTGAGGACAATGGAGCGCAGAAGATCAAAACCGAGAACGAACAGTTCGACCCTAATCTGCATGAAGCCGTTTCTGTTGCTGAGACCGATGATTATCCCGACGGGATGATAGTGGGAGAAGTGCGGGCGGGGTATCTCTTGAACGGCCGGCTTCTGAGGCCTGCGCAGGTCCGGGTCGCAAAGAACGTTTCCCAGGAAGAGGGTCAGAACGAAGCGGAATAACCATGATAACTAAGATCAAAGAATCCGCAAGACGGTTTGTAAAACGGTTCGATGTCAGATATAAGTTCTTTCGCGCTTTAGACAGGCCTGAAAAGATACTTGAACTTGGCTGCGGCTCTGCTGAAAACTGTTACGATCTAAAAGAGATATATCCTTCAGCCGAGATTTGCGCTGTTGACAAAAACAACAACGATAAAATTCCGGGTTTTGTTTTATTCAAAGAGACTGATCTTGACCTGGGTGAACTCCCATACCAGGATTCTTTTTTTGACGGTATAATATTCACTCATGTTATTGAACATTTGAAGGACCCCTTTAGCTTGGGGGACGAAATAAACAGGGTGCTGAAAGAAGGAGGAAGGGTTTATATAGAAACACCTAACTGGACGACAATGTTTGTCCCATCTTTTGGATTTAAGAGAGAACAGCATGGCCCTTTCAATTTTCTTGACGATCCTACGCATATCAAGCCATGGAGTAAACACGGTTTGTTTGCATATCTTTCGCAGACCTGCAAACTCCATGTGGAAAGAGTAGGTACCGTTCGCAACTGGATAAAAATTCTGTTCATATTCGGACTCATAAAAGGCAAAAGGAAATATCTTATTGACGCGTTTCATAATTTTTATGGTTGGAGCATATATGGTATTGGGGTTAAACAAAATAATGTATGTAAAGGGAGGTTGAGCGATGGGTAAGGTAATAGGAATCGATCTGGGAACTACAAATTCATGTGTCGCGGTCATGGAGGGAAAAGAGCCTAAAGTGATACCGAACGCTGAAGGGGCCAGGACCACCCCGAGTGTGGTCGCTTTTACAAAGACAGGGGAAAGGCTCGTGGGTCAGCCGGCAAAGCGCCAGGCGATCACCAATCCGGAGAATACGATCTTCAGTATCAAAAGGTTCATGGGAAGAAAGCATTCCGAGGTTGAAGTGGAGGAGAAATTAGTCCCGTTCAAGATAGACGAGGACGCGTCAGGGAACGTGGTAGTTGACGCGCATGGCAAGAAGTACACGCCGCCTGAGATCTCGGCGATGATCCTGCAGAAGATGAGGCAGACAGCCGAGGATTATCTCGGGGAAAAGGTCTCGGACGCGGTCGTTACGGTCCCGGCGTATTTTAACGATTCACAGAGACAGGCCACAAAGGATGCCGGCCAGATAGCGGGTATTAACGTCCTGAGGATAATAAACGAACCGACCGCGGCAAGCCTTGCCTACGGCCTTGAAAGGAAGAAGAACGAGAAGATAGCCGTGTTTGACCTGGGCGGCGGCACTTTCGATATCTCTATCCTTGATGTCGGTGAAGGCGTTTTTGAGGTAAAGGCCACCAATGGCGACACCCATCTGGGAGGGGACAATTTTGACCAGAGGATCATCGACTGGATAGCCGATGAGTTCAAAAAGGAGAACGGGGTCGACCTGCGCAACGATAAAATGGCCCTCCAGAGATTAAAAGAGGCCGCTGAAAAGGCTAAATGCGAACTTTCGAGCAATCTCCAGACGGAGATAAACCTTCCGTTCGTCACAGCGGACGCGACAGGCCCCAAGCATCTGACCATGATGCTTACAAGGTCGAAGCTGGAACAGCTGGTAGATGACCTGGTCGAGAAGACAAAGGGCCCATGTTTAAAAGCGCTCAAAGATTCCGGATACTCCGCGAGTGATATCGACGAGGTCATACTTGTCGGGGGCCAGACGCGCATGCCGAAAGTGCAGGAAGTGGTGAAGGAAATATTCGGCAAGGAAGCCCATAAGGGCGTTAATCCGGATGAAGTCGTGGCCGTGGGAGCCGCGATCCAGGGAGGTGTGCTCAGCGGCGAAGAAAGCCTTAAGGATGTGCTTCTTCTTGATGTTACTCCATTGTCTCTGGGAATAGAAACGCTGGGAGGCGTGCTGACGAAGCTAATTGAGCGGAATACCACTATCCCCACGAAGAAAAGCCAGATATTCTCCACGGCTGCCGACGGCCAGACCGCGGTTTCCATCCACGTTTTGCAGGGAGAACGCGAGATGGCCGCTGATAACCGGACCCTGGGGCGTTTTGACCTTATAGGGATCCCTCCGGCGCCAAGGGGCATTCCCCAGATAGAGGTCTCTTTTGATATAGATAAAGACGGCATTGTCCATGTATCGGCAAAGGACAAGGCCACTGGAAAAGAGCAGTCCATACGGATCGAATCATCCAGCGGATTATCAAAGGAAGAGATCGAAAAGATGGAGAAGGAAGCGAAACTGCACGAAGGAGAGGACAAGAAAAAGAGGGAGATGATCGAGGCGAGAAATCAGCTGGATTCCTTTGTCTATTCCACCGAGAAGGCCTTGAAGGATTACGGGGACAAGGTTTCTGATGATGAAAAGAAGAAGATCAACGAAGCCCTTGAGAAGGCAAAGAAGTCCCTTACCTCGGAGAATGCCGAGGAGATCAAAAAAGCACAGGAAGAGCTCCAGCAGGCCAGTTATAAACTGTCGGAAGAGGTCTACAAACAGGCTCAGGCCCAGCAGCAGGCGGGACCGCAGCCGGGACAGGGAGAGCCCGCAGGGGAGGGCGCCGGCGGTGAAAAGAAATCAGAGGAGGACGTGGTGGACGCTGATTTCAAAGTGGATGAAGAGAAGGATAATAAGTAGTCAATCAAAGGACGCAATGGCGAAAGACTATTATGAGCTACTCGGTGTCAGCAGGAATGCTTCCGCCGATGAGATCAAAAAATCGTACAGAAAATTAGCCGTTAAGTATCACCCTGATAAAAATCCCGGGGATGGGTCAGCTGAAGAGACGTTCAAAGAGATATCCCACGCCTATGAGGTCCTGAGCAATCCGGAAAAGCGAAGCAGGTATGACCAGTTCGGTGATGCCGCTTTTCAATACGGGACCGGCGGGTTTGGATTTCACGACCCTTTTGAGATATTCCGGGAGGTTTTTTCAGGCGGCTTTGGAGGCATCTTCGAGGAGATGTTCGGCTTCGGAAGGAGTGGCGGGACAGGCCCCGCCAGGGGCAGGGACCTGCAGTACGACATCAAGCTGGACTTTCTGGAGGCCGCGCACGGGACAAAGAAGAGCATCAGGGTCCGCCGGTACGAGACCTGCACTGACTGCGACGGGACAGGAGCAAAGCCCGGAACAGGAACGGCGATATGTCAGCAGTGCGGCGGTACGGGAAGTGTAACTCAATCAGGCGGTTTTTTCAGCATTTCGCGCACGTGTACCCAGTGTCAGGGCGCTGGAAAGGTCATCAAGGACCCGTGTTCCTCCTGTAATGGCACTGGCAGAAAAGAAGCAGCAAAAAAAATAGAAGTGAATATCCCTGCCGGCGTTGATACCGGAACGCGTGTCCGGCTTTCCGGAGAAGGCGAGGCTGGCGCACACGGCGGGCCAGGGGGAGATCTATATGTCACGATCTCCGTCAAGGAGCACGAGTATTTTTCAAGACGTGATTACGATGTGTACAGCGTGATCAATGTTTCTTTTACACAGCTTGTTTTCGGGGATGAAGTGGATGTTAATGTCATAGACGGGAAGACCACGTTATCGATCCCCGGAGGCACCCAGAGCGGACGGGTTTTCAGGCTGAGGGGACAGGGCGTAAAAAGGCTGGACGGACGGGGTAGGGGAGATCACTTCGCAAAGGTGAAGGCAGATGTCCCACAGGACCTTACTCCGCAACAGAAGAAGCTATTGAGGGAATTTGAAGCGAGTTTCGGCAAGAAGATCGCCAGGGGAAAAGAAAAGTTTTTTGATAGATTGAAAAAAGGATTCATCTAACAGAGATTCCTGCTTTCGCAGGAATGACTGAGGATACAGATTCCCGCTGGAGTTTACCCCTGCGGGAGCAGGGGAGGGAATGTCAATGGAGGGAAAATGCCCACGTATGAATATAAGTGCCACAGTTGCGGTCATGGTTTTGAGCAGTTCCAGAGCATGACGGATGAGCCGCTCAAAAAATGTCCCAAATGCTCGTCTCCCGTGAAACGCGTGATAGGCTTCGGAGCCGGAATAATTTTTAAAGGCAAGGGGTTCTATCAGACGGATTACAAGGCCGCGTCGGAGGGGAAACGCGGGAAGGGAAAGAACGGCAACTCTTCCAGGCCTTGCTGTAACCCCGACACCTGTTCTTCATGTGAATGATATGGGCGCATGGCTTAAAGGAAATGAACGCGGTTTTGTTTGGATACCCACCGTATTGTGGGTCGCTGTTATTCTTTTTTTCGCGGTTCTGCCTTACAGAAAACTGCCAGCGCTTACGGTCGGGCATTTTGACAAAGTAGCGCATTTCTTTGAATACGCTATCCTGTCAGCCTTGCTGATGAGGAGCTTCTATTATGATTACAGCAGCCTGACCCTGGCTAGAAGTTCCTTCTTTACGTTGATATTGGGTGGAGGATATGGTATCGTAATGGAACTGGTGCAGCATTTTGTCCCGGGCAGGTGTCCTAGTATGGGAGACGCTGTCGCGAACATCACGGGGGTATTTGTGGGATTAATTTTGGGAAAGGTCGTGATATGGCGGAAGTAAGGCCCTTTAGAGGAATTATATATAATGCCGGCAAGGTGGGTGATGATGTCGCGGGTGTTTACGCCCCTCCTTATGATGTCATCCCCCAGACCATGAGGGATGAGCTTTACGAGGGCAACGACTATAATGTTATAAGACTTATTCTGGGGAAAGATCGGGAAGGAGATAATGAGCAAGACAATAAATACACCCGGGCGAATAGGTTTTTAACCGAGTGGATGGAAGAAGGTGTCCTCGTAAAAGATAAGGACGAGGCTTTTTATGTTTATGAGCAGGAATACCAGGTGCACGGTAGGAAGTGCCGCAGGATAGGGTTTATCGGGCTCATGGAGATAGCGGATGCCGAAAAGAAGAAGATATTTCCTCACGAGCACACTCTTGCTGCTCCCAGGGAAGACAGGATGAATCTCATGAAAGAGGTCAAGGGGAACCTCAGCCCGATCTTTACGTTATATTCGGATATGGGCAGAACCATAACAGAGATACTGGAGAAGACAGTCGTCTCGGTCGCGCCCCTGGTCGATATACAAATAGGCATGGAAGGCCACAAACTCTGGCGCCTCCGCGATAAGAGCTCCCTGGAAAAGATATCCTCATCAATGGAAGGGAAAAGAATATTCATCGCGGACGGACATCACAGATATGAAGTGGCCAGGAAATACCGGGACATGATGCGGCAGCAACCCGGGTATGACGGGAGCGCGGATCACATTATGATGTATTTTACCGACATGGAAGCCAGTGGCAACCTTACGATAATGGGGACCCACAGGGTGATAAAGGATATGGAATTGGCTGATGATGAGATAGTAGAGAGGCTTAAAAAATATTTTTATGTGACCAGGCACCGGGACCTGGCGGATCTTATAAGCCGTCTGGACAAGAAATCCGGAGAAAGCCATGCGTTCGGATTTTTCGGAGGTAATGGATATCTCTTTATAGAGCTGAAAAATGAATCCGACATCGAAAAACTGATCGTTGAAAAAAAATCCCTGGAATGGAAGAAACTGGATGTGAGCATACTGCATTCAGCTGTTTTTAATGGATTACTGGACATTAAGAACGAGGAAGGGAAAGTAAAATATGTCAGGGACCCCGAGGAGGCCGTGTCCCTGGTCAGGAACAGCGGCTATAAGGGAGTTTTTTTTCTTAACCCGACCCGCGTTGAACAGCTCAAAGCTGTAGCTGAGCGCGGCGACATGATGCCGCAGAAATCCACGTATTTTTATCCCAAGCTTTTGTCCGGCCTTGTGTTAAACAAATTTTAAGAGGAAATGATGGCTTTTTTCGCGAAAAAACCCAAAATATTCAGCGGAGCACGGAAGAAGGACATGCCGGGAGGGCTGTGGACAAAATGTCCCGAGTGTGGAGAAGTCATTTACAATAAAAAACTTAAGGAGAATCTTCAGGTCTGTCTGAAATGTGATTATCATTTCAGGATAGGAGCTTATGAGCGGATAAACATCGTCCTTGACAGCGGGACTTTCCAGGAAGCCTATCCAGACATGCAGAGTAAAGATCCTTTGAAATTCAAAACTCCCGGCAAGGATTATATGGCCAAACTCAAGAAAGATCAGAAGGCGACCGGATTAAAAGAAGCGGCCGTTATCGGTGAAGGCAAGATCAACGGCAGGCGTGTCGCGCTTGGCGTTACGGATTCAAGGTTTATTATGGGCTCCATGGGTTCGGTGGTAGGGGAGAAAATCACCAGGATCATCGAATACGCGGATGCGAAAAAGCTGCCTCTTATCATCATTTCAGGTTCCGGAGGAGGAGCCAGGATGTACGAGGGGTTGTTATCCCTGATGCAGATGGCAAAGACCAGCGCGGCGCTGGAGAAATTAGACAGGAACGGGGGGTCCTTCATCTCAGTGCTGACAAATCCGACAATGGCTGGAATAATGGCCAGCTTTGCCTCGCTCGGTGACATAATCATGGCGGAACCCAAGGCCCTTATAGGATTTACAGGACCAAGGGTCATACAGCAGACCATCAAACAGGAATTGCCGGAAGGCTTTCAAAGTTCGGAATTTTTACTGGAACACGGGTTAATAGACATGATAGTCAAGAGGAGCGAGATGAAGCAGATCTTGTCGACCCTGATGGAGTATTTGGTCAATAGGGAGGGGGTCTGACCCCTAACAATTTATTGACTTTTGTCCTAATATGGTATATAAAGCATTAATACCCGTAAGGGGTTAAAATAGCATTCAGTCTGGAATATTTAAGGTGGTAATATGGCGCAGGTCAGTTTGCGCGGCGTAAGAAAGGTTTTCGGCGATGTGGTCGCGGTCGATAACGTTACTTTTGGCGTGGAGAACAAGGAATTCGTTGTCCTGGTAGGGCCTTCAGGCTGCGGGAAATCCACGATCTTAAGGTTGATCGCCGGTCTTGAAACAGCGACCGCGGGGGACATCTTTATAGGAGACCGCAGGGTAAATAATATTCCTCCCAAGGACCGTGATATAGCTATGGTCTTTCAGAATTACGCCCTTTATCCACATATGAGCGTTTACGAGAACATGGCGTTCGGTCTAAAGCTGAAGAAATATCCAAAAAAAGAGATAATCTCGAGAGTGAAGGAAGCGGCCGCTATACTCGGACTGGAACAGCTGTTGAACAGAAGGCCCAAGGCGCTTTCAGGGGGTCAGCGGCAGAGAGTGGCGGTAGGCAGGTCCATAGTGCGTAAGCCCATGGTTTTTCTTTTCGATGAGCCGCTGAGTAACCTTGATGCTAAATTAAGGGTAACGATGAGAACCGAACTTCACCGCCTGCACATGAAGCTTCAGTCCACCATGATCTACGTAACACATGACCAGACCGAGGCTATGACTCTCGGGGACAGGATAGTAGTTGTCAAGGACGGTATTGTTCAGCAGATAGATACGCCGACCAGCGTGTATAACAAGCCCGTAAACAGGTTTGTGGCCGGTTTTATAGGCGCTCCACCAATGAATTTTATGGAAGGCAGGATCATAAAGAAAGACGGCAGGATGTATTTTGATGAAGGCAACTTCCGGGTAAGGATAGTAGAGAGCATATATGCCGCGCTGGAAGATTACCTTGATACGAGAGTCATGATGGGGGTCAGGAGCGAGGATATTTACGATAAATTGTTTATTTCTGAAACTCCTCCAGAAAACATCGTTACGATGACCTGCGAGGTCGTCGAACATCTTGGTTCAGAGGTATACATACATCTGAACAGTGGTAAACACGTTCTTGTCGCTCGGCTGTCAGGCGACACCAATCCACAGATAAACCAGGATATGGATGTCGTCTTTGACATGAGCAAGGTACATTTTTTCGATAAAGCAACCGCAAAAACAATCATATAGATAATTCATGACTCCTTTCGCTAAAAGGAACCTTCTCATACTCGTTTCCGCCGTCCTTTTCATAGGGCTATTGTACAGTCTCATTTCCATCGTCCCTACGTTAAAAGGCCAGATCCAGCATCTGGAGCTGATCGTCATAAGCCTTTTGATAATGATGTCCCTCGTGGTCATGCTTTTCTGGATCTCAGTGGGAGTGTTCGGCGGGCTGACGTGTTTTCTGCTGGCCATGATGTTCATATACAAACCCCTGACCGACCTGAACCCTTATTATTACAGCGTGCTGATAATGGCGTTCTTCCTGAACAGCTTTCTCGGCCACTATATCCACAGAAAGATCAATAAGATCAACCAGGACCACACGGTGACTATGGAAAAGGTCCACGAGGACACGAATCTCATCCAGAACCATTTCAAGAACAGGGTTGCCGAGATCTCGGCCATGGAAGGAAAAATAGACAGCCTTCTTAAACTGAAGAACATCTCGGACGATCTGAGCCTGACCTTTTCCGCTGAAGAAGTCATAAGAGTAGTGATCGAGAAGACTTTTGATAAATTCAGGGATGACACCAGGGTGCTGTTCTATCTGGTGGGTACAAAGAAGGAAGGGCTGTTCCTTTCCAATGTATTGAAAGCTGCTCCCAGAATGTCTCCCGTGATGGAAAAGGGCGGAATATTCGAAAGATGGGTCATGAAGAACATGCAGACCCTGCTCGTTAAAGACGCGAGAAAGGATTTCAGGTTCTCGATCGGCGGAGAAGAAAAGAAAGATGACTTTGTTTCTCTGATAAGCAAACCGCTGATAAGCGAGGGTAACATCCTCGGTATTCTGCGGGTGGATTCCAGCCGGGAAGGGGCCTTCGGGCAGCATGAACTACGGATACTCGATATTATAGGCGAACTGGCGGCCATATCCCTGGAAAACGCTAAATTATACCGGAAGACCGAAGAGCTAGCGATCAAGGACAGCCTGACCGGCCTCTATATTTACCGGTATTTTATGCAACGCCTGGAAGAGGAAGTAAAAAGAGGAACGAGAAGCGAAATTCCCTTCGCTTTGTTCATGCTTGACATCGATGATTTCAAGAAATTCAACGATAAATACGGTCATATAGCCGGGGATCTTGTCCTGAAGAACGTAAGCCGCGTGGTAGAAAGTAAGGCTTCGGCCGGTGATATTGTCTGCCGCTACGGCGGCGAAGAATTCGCGTTTCTGGCGCTTAACTGCGACAAGAAGAGAGCCGTCAAGCTTGCCGGGGAGATCAAGGACGAGATCCAGGACAGTTATGTCAGCATCCGCAGAAGAAAAAGATCCGTCACTGTTTCAATAGGCATCGCGATGTTCCCCAGGGACGCTGAACTCAGGGAAGATATTGTCTGGGAAGCGGACAGGTGCCTGTACGAAGCTAAGGCTAAAGGGAAGAACAGGGTATGTTCAAAATAAAAGTCATTTCGATATTCGCTATTAACGTTATTTTTCTGCTTTTAAGCTGGGCGTTTTACCTCTTTCCACACGGGGATGAGTATTTAATGCTTTTTGTCATCCCATTGATCTGTATCGTCGCCCCTTATGTGCTGACCCTGCGTATGATGGCTTTTCTGCTTGCGGGGAATTTTCTGTTTTTCGTTTTTTACTCGGTGATAGGCATCTTGAACGCGGTGGACGTAGCGGTTCTCATGTCACTTCTCGTGGCAAGCAGTGGTATAAGCTATATGTGCATGATGCTGAGCAGGACATTTGAGCGGTTTAACAGGGCCGATGTCGCCGGAGAAGAGGATAAATATAACCGCGTAGTGAGGGAACTGGAAAACGGTGAGCGGAAAGGCAGGACCGTCGAAAAAGAGCTGTCGCGTATTTCGCGTTTATACAAGATAACCAAACAGCTGGAGTCCGTTCTGAGATTTGATGACCTTTTCGACGCGTTATTCGATTTCCTCGAGAACAATTTCCAGTTTGGAACAGCCCATCTCCTGGTCTTTAATGACGGCAAGTTTTCCCAGGGGGTATCGAAAAGCGTGCTGGGTGACCGGATGGATCACGGCAAAAGAGAAAGAAAAGGGCCGATAGATTACAAGGCCCTGGTGGGATACATGGGGGAAAAGGATTTTAAGTCTTTTTACCTGGACCGGAAGAACGCTGTAGATGTTTTTGACTCTATCGGAGTGAGGGCCGATACTTTTCTCGCTTTTCCCCTGTTCGTGAAAAAGATATCCGCCATACTGGCCATAGAAGGCGCGACTAAAATGGGTTACAACAAGATCAACATCATCATTCCGCAGATCGCGCTGGAACTCAGGAAAGTGGAGTTATATGAACAGGTCGAGAAGCTTTCCATTATCGACGGTCTTACCGGAGTTTACCTGAGGCGTTATTTGATAGACCGGCTCATGGAGGAGGTTGACAGGGCCAGGAGGCTTGAGCTGACTTTTTCGATCGGCATGATAGACATTGACCATTTCAAGAGATGCAATGACGAATACGGGCACCTGGCCGGGGACGCCGTTCTCAGAGAAGTGGCCGAAAGGCTGAAGTTCTCCGTGAGGGAAGTGGATATGGTCGCGAGATACGGCGGTGAGGAATTTTGCGTTATATTACCGGAGACAACGAAAAAACTCGCCGTTATAGTCGCGGAACGTCTGCGCAAATCAGTGGAATCAGCGGAGGTAAAAACGTTCGAGGAAAAGATAAATACGACGATAAGTATAGGTATCGCGACATACCCGGAAAACGGTAAAGACGTCACTTCACTGATAGAAGCGGCGGATACCGCGCTTTATAAGGCGAAACACAAGGGCCGGAACAGGGTCTGTACGGCGTAGGATAGAGGACAGAAGGGGTATAGTGCATAGACCAGGAGTCTTTCCGTCATGTAATGCCGACCGAGGACGAAACGTCCGAGGAAGTGGCGAGCCCTCCGGGCGAGACCGAGGGATCTATGAATAACAAAAAAATATATTTTTGGGCAAAACTGATACTGTTATCGACGCTGATCGTGAGTTTCTCAGGGTTACAGACGAATGCTCAGGATGAAGAGTTATTAAAGATGAAAAAGGGGCAGCCGATCATAGTTGACGGCGACAAGGTAGAGTTCTTTGAAAAGGAAAATAAGATCGTCGCTGAAGGCAATGTTTCGATAAATTACGGCGATGTCACCCTTTCCTGCGACAGGATAGAAGTGAACACGAAAACCCAGCAGGCCCTCTGCCGCGGCAATGTCCATATCAAACACCCGGAAGGGGACCTTACGGGAAGCTATATCTTGTACGATTTTCTGAACAAGAAAGGCGAGATCATAGGCGCTGAGGTCAAGGCCTTTCCCTGGTTCGGACAGGCGAAAGAGACAAAGAAGGTCGCAAAAAATGAGTATATACTCAGAAAGGGTTTTATCTCGACTTGTGACCTCGACTCCCCGCATTACCGGGTACACGGCGACGAAATACAGGTGTTTCCCGACGATAAGGTCATAGCAAAGAACGTCATTTTTTACATCGGCAAGGTCCCGGTGCTGTGGGTCCCGTACTATTATCATCCCATAATCCAGAGCCGCGCTAAGGTCCAGTTCATACCGGGGAGGAGTAGCGACTGGGGGTATTTTCTCCTATCAGCGTGGAGGTTCTACATCAGGGGGAACACAAAAGTGGACATCCTGGGCGATTACCGGACAAAAAAGGGTTTCGCGGAAGGAGGCAACCTCTATTACGACATGGACGATATGGGGTTCCCGGGACTCGGAGAGGGGACGTTCCGCATGTATTTTGTCCAGCAGAACATGGGAGGGACGTATGATCCCTCCCCGTTCGACTATGGAGATACTGATACCAATGCCAAGTTGCGGAAAAGATTTCAATGGACACACAGGATCGATTTTGAACCCGGGACAGTGGGAATGCTCGAGTTCAATAAGGTGAGCGATGAATATATGCTGAAGGATTATTTCTATAACGAATATGAAGAGAACAACTTCATCCCACAGAATTATGCTTCCATAATAACTGCCAAGCCCAATTACACGTTAAGTATCGGCCTGAAGAAGCGTTTCAATGATTTTTACACCGTGACCCAGAAGCTTCCGGAGCTGAAACTGGAGATCCCTTCTCAGCGATTATGGAAAACTTATTTATATTATAACAGCGAGATGTCCTGTACGGCGTTCGATAAGAAATTCGCGTTTGATCAAATTGAGAATGAAAAAGTTGAGCGGGCCGATTTTTTCAACAGACTTTCATATGTCAGCAAGCTGGGCTTTCTGAACCTCACGCCTTTTTTCGCGTTCCGCGAAACGCTGTATACAAGGAACAAATGGGAGAAGGATTTCATATCAAGAGAAGCGCTGGAGTTCGGTGTTGACGCGTTTTCCCAGTTTTACCGCATATACGATATAAAAACCAACGCCCTTGGACTCGATATCAACGATCTCAGGCATATTATAGTCCCGAAGGCCGAATACGTGCACATGCACCAGCCTACAGTTGACAAGGACAATCTTTATCAGATGGATGAGATCGATTCTCTTGAGAAAAAGAACCAGGTCTATCTTTATCTCGAGAACAAACTGCAGACAAAAAGGCATATTGGCGATGAATTAAAGACCGTGGACCTGGTAAGGTTCATTATGAGCACGGATTTCCTTTTCCGCATGAAAAAGGACAAATTCGAGTTCAAAAAAGACGGCAAGTTCAGTGATATATACTTTGACCTGGAGGTGGCCCCGTATCAGTGGCTGTATATCGATTCAAAAATGTTGGTCAATCCCAAGTATCCGAGAGTCAGGACAGGAAGCACGGAGTTCTCACTGCACCCGTGGGATAATTTTAAAATGGCTTTTGGATACAGATACGAAAGGAAGGAAATTGATCCGAGGAACCAGCTTACCTTTGACATGGATTTTATTTTCAGCCCGAAGTGGCGTTTCGGGTGGTATGAGAGATTTAATCTGCAGGGGGGATCCATAGAAGAACAGCAGTTTTCCGTTACCCGTGATCTCCACTGCTGGGAGGTCGAATTTACTTATGATGTCGAAGGAAGTAACTTTTTCAGTGATAACTACGAAGTCTGGCTGGCTTTCAAGATAAAGGCCTTCCCCGATCTTCCTATCGGGCTCAGCCGCTCCTTTTCGAGACGTCCACCCGGCTCTTTCAATCAGTAGAAAAGTGCTGATTGCGCGCGGGGCCGTAATATGCTATAATCACCCCTCGTAGGAATTATAATAACATATACTCTAAACTATAAGGAGCCTGTCGTGAAGATAGCGGTCATTGGCAGCGGATATGTGGGGCTGGTCACGGGAACCTGTTTCGCCGAGCTGGGAAACAACGTTATATGCGCGGATAACGATGAGAACAAGATCGCGACATTGAACAAGGGAGAAGTCCCCATATATGAACCGGGTCTGAAGGAACTGGTCAGGAAGAACCACGAAGAGGGGCGTTTGAGTTTCACCGCGGAAATAGAGAAAGCGGTAAGGCCTTCTGAAGTGGTGTTTATTTGTGTCGGCACGCCGTCAAAGGCGGACGGCAATGCCGACCTTACGGCCATAGAGAAGGTCTCGAAGACCATAGCCGGGAGCATTGATTCATATAAGCTTATTATTGAGAAGAGCACGGTTCCGGTGGAGACCGGTGAGTGGGTTAAAAGGACGATCGCCACCTTCAAGAAGAATGGCAGTGATTTTGACGTAGCCTCCAATCCCGAATTTCTGCGGGAGGGTTCGGCAATAGATGATTTCATGGATCCTGACAGGGTGGTGATCGGCGTGGAGTCGAAAAGAGCCGAGGAACTCCTGCGCGAACTGTATGAACCGCTTGACACCAGGATCATCGTGACGAACATAAATGGCGCGGAGATCATCAAGCACGCGTCGAATTCCTTCCTGGCCACAAAGATATCTTTTATTAACGCGCTGAGCAATATATGCGAGAAGGTGGGAGCGGATATAAACGCCGTGGCCGAAGGGATCGGCCTGGATTCCCGCATTAACATGCATTTTTTAAAAGCGGGCATCGGTTTCGGGGGCTCCTGTTTTCCCAAGGATCTCAAGGCATTTATCCATATTTCAAAGGAACTTGGATATCCGTTTAACCTGTTGAAGGAAGTAGAACACATAAATGAAACGCAGAAGGATATCGTTATCAAAAAGATAACGAATCTGCTGTGGAACCTGCCCGACAAGGTCATAGGCGTATGGGGATTATCGTTCAAGCCCAATACCGATGATATACGCTCAGCTCCGGCCATTGGTATTATCAGGCGCCTTCTGGAGGAAGGGGCCGCGATCAAGGTTTTCGATCCAGTGGCAATGGAGAAGGCAAGGAGCGAGCTGGGGGATAAGGTCGTCTATTGCCGTGATGTATACGAGACAGCGGAAGACAGTGACTGTATTATCCTCATGACCGAATGGAACGAATTCAAGGAGATAGACTGGCAGCGCGTAAAGGGGGCTATGAAACAGCCCGTTATCCTGGATGGCAGGAACATCTACGATCCGGAGAAGCTCCAGAAGATGGGGTTCAGGTATGAGGGGATGGGTAGAAGCGGACAACGAAAAGTGAAAAATGCTGGGGAAAGAGGTGCGAGATGATGAAAGGAGTTAAGGTCAAGAAGTTGAAAGTTATTCCGGACGACCGGGGCCGGCTCATGGAGATATTACGCTGTGACGATGAGATATTCCGGAAATTCGGCCAGGTGTATATGACCACGGCTTATCCCGCTGTGGTAAAAGCCTGGCATTATCATAAGATACAGACGGATAGTTTCACGTGCGTTAAAGGAAAAATGAGGCTCGGGTTGTATGACGCGCGCGAAGATTCCCCGACACTCGGCAACGTGGAAGAATATGTTCTCTCTCTGGAAGACCCGCTGCTCGTTCAGATACCTCCCGGGGTTTACCATGGATTTAAATGCGTGGGGGACGAAGAGGCGGTGGTGGTCAACACGGTCACCGAGCCATATAACCACGAGGCTCCGGATGAATACCGCGTTGACGCATACGATAACGATATACCGTTTGACTGGAAAAAAGATCAACTGTCCGAAAAAAAATGAAGAATATTGCCGATAAAATTTTGATAACAGGTGGCGCGGGGTTCGTTGGAGCTAATCTCGCTCTGGGCCTTAAGGAAAAATACGGGTCCGTTCAAATAACGGCCCTTGATAACCTGAAAAGGCGCGGTTCAGAACTGAACATAAAAAGGCTGACGGACCGCGGGATAAGGTTTGCGCACGGAGACGTCCGCAATCAGGAGGACATGTCCGCGGTCGGAAAAGTGGATGCGATCATAGAGTGTTCCGCGGAACCCTCTGTTCTGGCAGGATATAACGAGTCTCCGAGGTATGTTATTGATACGAACCTGCTTGGCGCGGTCAATTGTCTGGAACTGGCAAGGCAAAGCGGCGCGAGTTTTATCTTCCTTTCCACGAGCCGCATTTACCCTATCGATAAGATAAACCGGATATCGTTTGAAGAAGGGGATAGCAGGTTCTCGCTCGCCCCGGAACAGAAGCTGCCAGGGATATCAGAAAAGGGGATTACCGAGGATTTTCCTAAAGAGGGAGTCCGTTCATTATACGGTTCGACCAAGCTGGCCGCTGAACTTTTACTCCAGGAATATATACACGCCTACGGGGTAAGAGGGGTCATCGACCGGTGCGGGGTCATAGCCGGCCCCTGGCAGATGGGCAAAGTTGACCAGGGTTTCGCGTCTTTGTGGGTCCTTTCTCACTTTTTCAAAAAAGAGCTTAACTATATCGGTTTTAATGGTACAGGGAAACAGGTGCGGGATGTGCTGCATATAGACGATCTGGTCGACCTGATAGACAGGCAGCTCTGCGATATTAACAGGGTCAACGGAGAGGTCTATAATGTCGGTGGCGGGGCCGCGAATTCCGTTTCGCTGTTAGAGTTAACGGACATGTGTCGGGATATCTCCGGGAACAGGATCGGGATCGAAAAGGTCATGGAGGACCGAAAAGGGGACATCAGAATATATATAACCGATCATTCAAAGGTCGAAGACGCGTTTAGCTGGAAGCCCAGACACACCGTGTCGCGCGTCGTGGAAGATACTTATAGATGGGTTTTTGATAATCGTGAAGACCTGAAACCAATTTTCTTTTAAACGGGGAGTGAATCATGAAAGGTGTAGTATTAGCCGGCGGGTTGGGGTCGAGGTTGTATCCTCTTACAAAGATAACGAACAAGCATCTTTTACCGGTTTATAACAAGCCGATGATCTATTATCCCGTAAGGACGCTGGTCGATGCCGGTATAAAGGACATCATAGTCGTGACAGGCGGGAATCATGCCGGTGATTTTCTACACCTGCTCGGAAACGGTAACGAATTCGGACTTAAAGGGATAAATTACGCTTATCAGGAAAAGGAGGGTGGCATTGCCGAAGCATTAAGCCTGGCGGAGCATTTCGCGGAAGGGGATAAGCTGGTCGTGATACTTGGTGATAATATCATAGAAAAAGACATAAAAAAGGAAGTCAGGGAATTCGCCGGCCAGGCTGACGGGGCAAGGATACTGATAAAAGAAGTGTCTAATCCTGAGAGATTCGGTGTCGTCGAGTTCGAGGGGGACAGGATAGTGGACATAGCCGAAAAACCAGAGAAGCCCAAAACCAGTTACGCGGTCACAGGGATATACATGTACGATAAACATATATTTGATATCACCAGGACACTGAAACCTTCAGACCGGGGTGAGATGGAGATCACCGACGTGAATAACGCTTATTTGCGTGAAGGTAAATTGACCTATTCGATACTCGACGGCTGGTGGACCGACGCGGGGACGTTCGAGTCGCTTCTTAGGGCGAATCAGCTCGTGGCCGAGCAGGAGACCGTAAAAGGATGATCTAAGGGAATAAGATGAAAATATTAGTGACAGGCGGTTGCGGTTTTATAGGATCGAATTTTATACACTGGATGCTTGAGAAACACGATGATATCAGCATAGTGAACCTTGACAAACTCACGTATTGCGGTAATCCGGAGAACCTTAAAAGTGTAGCCGGTGATCCCGGGTATTCCTTTGTCAAAGGGGACATACGCGATGAAACCCTGGTGAGAGACGTGTTAGCCGGCGGAATAGAGGCGATAGTGAACTTTGCCGCGGAAAGCCATGTTGACAGGTCCATAAAATACCCGGAAGATTTTCTGATGACAAATGTCTACGGGGTAAAGGTCCTGCTGGAGGCCGCCAGAGAACGCGGAGTATCGAAGTTCGTGCAGATAGGGACTGACGAAGTATACGGGAGCGTCCCGGAAGGGCTGTCGTCCGAGGATGATATCCTGAGGCCGAGCAGCCCCTATTCCTCGACAAAAGCCGCGGCGGACCTCCTGGCCCTGTCATACTACATGACACACAATATGCCGGTGATGGTTACAAGAAGCTCCAATAATTTCGGGCCTTTTCAGTATCCGGAAAAGGCCATGCCGCTTTTTATAACGAATTTGATAAAAGGAAAAAAAGTCCCGCTCTACGGGGACGGCGGGAACGTGCGGGACTGGCTCTTCGCGAAGGATAATTGCGAGGCGATAGACCTTGTCCTGCATAAGGGAAAACCAGGGGAGATATACAATGTAGGGGGAGACAAGCGGGTAAGCAACCTTGAACTTACTCGCCATGTATTGTCCATTATGGGGAAGGACGAAAGTTATATACAGTATGTAACGGACAGGCCCGGACACGACCGCCGTTACGCTCTCGATTCATCAAAGATCAAGGGATTGGGCTGGGTTCCCTCGAACGATTTTTTAACAGCGCTTGAAAAGACGATTGAATGGTATAAGGAGAACGAGGACTGGTGGGCGCCGCTCAGGGAGAGGGCGGAGATAATCGAGTGGTGAGGGGATTCGTTACGTATGAAAATACTAATTACTGGCTCAAGCGGTATGTTGGGGACCGACCTTTGCGATGTGCTCGAAAAGGATCACAAGATCATAGGCGTGGATATAAACGAATCCCATGCGTCATGTGCCACGCCCCTGGTATTCTATAAGGTCGGTATAACAGACGCTGATGAGATCAGGCGCATAGTCGGAGAAGAACATCCGGATATAGTGATCCATGCCGCGGCATGGACCGATGTTGACGGGTGTGAAGGGGACCCGGGGAAAGCTGATGCTGTTAATGTTAAAGGAACTGAGAGCGTAGCGAAGGCCGCGGCCGGCCGTGATATCCCGTTAATACTGATAAGCACGGATTTTGTGTTTGACGGCAGGAAAAATGAGCCTTATACGGAAGGTGATCCTCCCTGTCCCATCAGCGTTTACGCCAGGACAAAATATGAGGCCGAAGAGGCGGTAAAGACACTTTTGCCCGCTTATGCTATAGTGCGGACAAGCTGGCTTTTCGGCAAACAAGGCAGAAATTTTGTAGATGCCTTAATCTCAAAAGCTGCGGCAGGTGAGAAGCTCAGAGTTGTCGGCGACCAGGTGGGTTCTCCGACGTATACGAAAGATTTTTCCACAGCGCTGGCAAAGCTTTTGGAAGCGGGTGTGACATCCGGAAGGGAGATCTTTCATGTGTCCAATTCCGGCCGATGCTCATGGTATGAATTCGCTGAACAGATAATCGGGTATAAAGGATCGGAAGGGATCGCGATAGAAGCAATAACGTCGGATGAACTGGACCGGCCAGCGAAAAGGCCCAGGTTTTCGGTTTTAGATAATGGAAAGTTCAATAGAAAAACAGGGTATGTTATGCGCCCCTGGCAGGAAGCGCTTAAGGAATACCTGAAAAGCGGAAGGGATGTTTAGATGAACAGTTTCACTGAGCTTAAGAAAAAGATAAAAAACAAGAAAGCCGTTATTACCGTAATTGGGCTGGGATACGTGGGTCTGCCAATAGCCCTTGAGTTTTGTGAAAATGGTTTTAAGGTAAACGGCCTGGACACTAACAACGCCCGGATAAAAAAGCTGAAGAAGGGGGATTCTTATATAAACGACGTGCCCGCGAGGAGAGTGGCTAAAGCGCTCTCCGGCAGGAAGAGGTTTTTCGCCACGTCGGATAAGAAGGTCCTGGGCGGATCGGATGTTATTATCATATGCGTTCCAACGCCTTTAAGGAAGATAAAAGAACCGGACATCTCGTTCGTGCTGAGCGCCAGCAGGACCCTGAGCAGGTATCTGCGTCCGGGCCAGATGATCATACTGGAAAGCACCACCTATCCCGGGACGACGAGAGAAGTCATACTGCCCGCTCTCGAGAAAAGCGGTCTGAAAGCGGACAGGGATTTTTATCTCGCTTTTTCTCCCGAAAGGATAGACCCGGGGAACCCGAAATATGATTTCAGCAACATACCGAAGGTCATCGGCGGTTTCACCGAACGGGGGACGGAACTGGCGAAGCTCTTGTATTCCCAGGTTATAGACAAAGTGATAGGGGTCTCGAACCCGGAGGTAGCCGAGGTGACGAAACTGCTGGAGAACACGTTCCGTATCGTGAACATAGGACTTATCAATGAGTTCGCCAATCTGTGCCACAGGTTAAAGATAGACGTCTGGGAAGTGATCAAGGGGGCGGAGACAAAACCTTTCGGGTTCATGCCGTTCTACCCGGGCCCGGGCATCGGGGGACATTGCATACCCGCTGACCCCATGTACCTGTCATGGAAGGCGCGGAAAGTCGGTTTTAAGACAAAGATGGTGGATCTCGCGGCCAGCGTGAACCGCGGTGTCCCGCGACAAATAGTCAAAAGGATAGGGGAGATACTTGCCGCTGGAAGAAGAAAGATCCAGGGCTCGAGGGTGCTCATAATCGGAGTGACCTACAAGAGAGACGTCAATGACCTGAGGGAGTCGCCCGCGCTTGATATTATCGAACTACTGCAGAAAAAGAAGGCGGTTTTATCGTATCATGACCCGTATATCCCTTACCTGGATATCGGCGGGATCAAGGCGAGATCCAGGACATTGACGAAGCAGCTTTTAAGAAAGCAGGACATTGTCGTCGTGGTGACCGACCACAGCGATCTTGATTACGGTCTGATATCTAAGAATTCCAGGATCGTATTTGACACGAGAAACGTTTTTGAGAAGAAAAAGATCAAAGGGGAAAACATAATAAAGCTTTGAAGGAGAAAGAGGCGAACATGAATAAATATCTGGTAACAGGCGGGGCCGGGTTCATCGGGTCGAACATAGTGGAAGAGCTTGTGAGGCGCGGGGAAGACGTGCGGGTGCTCGATAATCTTTCAACCGGCAGCATGGACAAGATCAAGCCGGTCATGGATAAGATCGAATTTCATGAAGGGGACATCCGCAATGGTGATGACGTCACTAAAGCTCTAAAAGGCGTGGATTATGTGGTGCACCAGGCCGCTTTGAGGAGCGTTGCGAAGAGCGTGGAGAGGCCCGTTGTCACGAATGACGTGAATGTCGCGGGCACGCTTAATCTGCTTTTGCTTTCCAAAGAGGCGGGGATAAAGAGGGTGGTGTACGCTTCCAGCAGTTCTGTTTACGGCGATTGTGACCAGTATCCGCAGAAAGAAACAATAGTGCCTGATCCCATATCGCCTTACGCCGTAAGCAAGCTCGCGGGTGAATATTATTGCCGGATGTTCAACGCTACTTTCGGCCTCGAGACCGTTTCTTTAAGGTATTTTAACGTGTTCGGTCCCAGGCAGGACCCGGAATCAAGGTATTCGGCGGTGATACCGGCTTTTATCTCAAGGTTGCAGAATGACGAGCCGTGTATTATTGACGGCGACGGGAAGCAGTCAAGAGATTTCACGTTCGTGTCCAATGTGGTGGACGCTAATCTCGCGGCATGCGAGGTCCGGGAAGCGGCCGGCATGGTCTTTAACGTGGCCTGCGGGAATGATTATTCTATTATCGATGTGGCCGAATCATTGCAGAAAATAATGGGAAAGCACATCGAGTCCGTTTACGGTCCAAAACGTCCCGGTGACGTGTTCAAGACATATGCTGATATCAGCGGCCTGAGGAACATACTTCATCTTGAAACAAGCGTTGACTTTCAAGAAGGCCTGAAAAGGACCGTCGAGTGGTTCACGGGGGGGGAGCCGAGATGAGGATATTGTTAACAGGCGGTGCCGGGTGTATCGGTTCTCATCTGGCGGAGAGACTCATCGAGGCGGGACATCATATTATATGCCTGGATAATCTTATCACCGGCAGCGTTAAGAACGTGGAACACCTTTCGGAAAACGAGAGGTTCAAGTTTATTAAGCATGACGTGACAGAGTATATATCCGTAGAGGGGGAGATCGACTACGTGCTTCACCTGGCTTCCCCGGCCAGCCCGGTGGATTATCTGAACTATCCGATAAAGACGCTGAAGGTCGGTTCACTGGGGACGCATAATTCGCTCGGGGTTGCCAAGGAGCATGGAGCGAAGTTCCTTCTCGCCTCGACGTCCGAAGTGTACGGGGATCCGCTGGTCAACCCGCAGCCTGAAACATACTGGGGGAACGTGAACCCCATCGGTCCGCGGGGCGTATATGACGAGGCCAAACGGTTCGCGGAAGCCATTACGCTCGCGTATCACAGGGTGCACGGTATTGACGCCAAGATAGCGCGCATATTCAACACTTACGGCGAACGCATGAGAAGATGCGACGGAAGGGTGGTCCCGAACTTCATCGACCAGGCGCTTAAAGATGTGCCGCTGACGGTGTACGGCGACGGTTCGCAGACGAGGAGTTTCTGTTATATATCGGATACTGTCGGGGGATTGGTTAAGCTGATGGGATCAGATATTAACGAACCGGTCAATCTCGGGAATCCCAATGAGATGAGCGTTCTGGCTTTTGCCCAAAAAGTCAAGGAGCTTACCGGAAGCAAAAGCGAGATCGTGTTCGAGGACCTGCCGGTGAACGATCCCAAAGTGAGAAGGCCTGATATCACGAAGGCGAAGAAGGAACTCATCTGGGAACCAAAGGTTGCCCTGGAAGAAGGACTTAAAAACACGATAGAATGGTTCAGGAAAAATTACCCCGGATAAGGAAAATAAAGACACGGATGATCGAGGAGGAACAAAGCGATGACTAAAAAAAAGGCGTTAATAACCGGGATAACCGGTCAGGACGGCAGTTATATCGCTGAATATCTGCTTGGACTCGGGTACGAGGTGCACGGCATAATAAGAAGGGTGGCGCTCGAAGATCAGAAACACAGGTTATGGCGTATCCGTAAAATACAGGGCGACATCAAGCTGCATTGCGGTTCCCTGGAGAGCTATCCCAGCATCTATAAGATCATGGAGGAGGTGCAGCCTGACGAATGCTACCATCTCGCGGCCCAGAGTTTTGTCAGCTATTCGTTCGAAGATGAATTTTCCACGTTCAATGTCAATATAAACGGCACGCATTTTATCCTTTCTTCGGTCAAGAACGCGTGCCCGGAATGCAAGGTGTATTTCGCGGCTTCAAGCGAGATGTTCGGCAAAGCCGAAGAAGTGCCGCAGAATGAGCTGACCAGGTTTCATTCGCGATCGGTATACGGGATATCAAAGGTAGCGGGGTATGACCTTACCCGGAATTACAGGGAAGCGTATGACTTATTCGCCTGCAGCGGGATACTTTTCAACCACGAGTCACCGAGGAGGGGATTTGAATTCGTAACAAGAAAGATCACATCGGCGGCCGCACAGATAAAACTGGGGCTCATGGATAAGCTGTATCTTGGCAACCTTGACGCGAAAAGGGACTGGGGGCATGCCGGGGAATACGTGAAAGCAATGCACGCGATGCTTCAGCAGGGAAAGGCGGAAGATTTTGTTATCGGGACCGGCGAAACACATTCGGTCAGAGAGTTCGCGGAAACAGCTTTTAAACTGCTGGATCTGAATTATAAGGATCACGTGGAAGTGGACAAGGAGTTTTTCAGGCCCGCGGAAGTGGATCTGCTGGTGGCCGACTCTGCTAAAGCGAAGAAACAGCTGAACTGGGATTACAAGTTGACCTTTGAACAGCTGGTTGAAGAGATGGTAAAGAACGATTACGAATTTTTCAAAAAAAACAGCGATAAATAAGGGATTTACTTATGGCTGAAGGTAACACGTATATCCTCGGGATCTCCGCGTTCTACCACGACGCGGCGGCGGCCCTCATCAGGGATGGGGAAATAATCGCCGCGGCGCAGGAGGAGAGGTTCACGCGCAAGAAGCATGACCCCTCTTTCCCGGAGAGGTCCATCGAGTATTGCCTGAAGGAAGGCGGTATAGATATCGGGGATCTCGATATTGTCGCGTTTTATGACAAACCGTTTCTCAAATTTGAAAGGCTGCTTGAAACGTACCTGACATACGCTCCCTTTGGAATAAGGTCGTTCATCTCCGCCATGCCGCCGTGGATTAAACAGAAGCTTTTCATAAAAGAGCACATAAGGAAGACACTGGAATATAAAGGGAAGATCATATTCCCCGAACATCACCATTCGCACGCGGCAAGCGCTTTTTATCCCTCGCCTTTTGATGGATCGGCCATTCTCACGGTGGACGGTGTGGGAGAATGGGCCACGGCGAGTTTCGGCGTGGGCAAGGGGAACAAAATAGAGCTGGGTCATGAGATCAGATTCCCTCATTCCCTGGGGCTCTTATATTCCGCTTTTACGTATTATTGCGGGTTCAAGGTCAATTCAGGAGAATACAAGCTCATGGGGCTCGCGCCGTACGGAGAGCCAAAATATGTTGAGGATATTCTGGAGAACCTTATAGACCTGAAAGAGGACGGTTCTTTCAGGTTGAACCTGAAATATTTCAATTACTGTGCCGGCCTTACCATGACGAATGACAGGTTTCACGGATTGTTCGGCGGGTTGCCCAGGCGGCCGGAGACCAAGCTGCGGCAGAAACACATGGACCTGGCCAGGTCCGTCCAGGCCGTCACGGAGATGGCCATGATGAACATGGCGCGCCATGTTCATAAAATGACGGGGATGGAGAACCTCTGTCTGGCCGGCGGAGTGGCGCTTAACTGCGTGGCAAACGGGAAGATGTTAAGGGAAGGTCCTTTTAAAAAGATATGGATACAGCCCGCGGCTTCTGATGCCGGAGGCGCCCTGGGAGCGGCCCTGATAGCATGGTATGAATATCTGGATAATACGCGGGAGGTAAGGGAAAGCGGTGACGGCCAGAAAGCCACTCTCCTGGGGCCTTCTTTTTCGGATGAAGAGATAGGGGCCTATCTGAAGGAGAACAGTATACCTTATGACAGGATCGCGCATGAAAAGGTCCCGGCTGTCGTGTCAAATTTTCTGGGTGAGCAGAAGGTGATCGGGTGGTTCCAGGGCAGGATGGAGTTCGGGCCGCGCGCTCTGGGTTCAAGAAGCATCCTGGGCGATCCAAGGTCTGAAAAAATGCAGTCGATCATTAACCGGAAGATAAAATTCAGGGAATCCTTCAGGCCATTCGCGCCCAGCGTTCTCCTGGATAACGCGGAGGAATATTTCGGTCTTAAATGCGAGAGCCCCTACATGCTTCTGGTTTCACCCGTGGAAGATGATAAGAGACAAAAGATCGAAGAAAAGGATGAGACAAATGGCCTTGAAAAATTGAAGATAAAGCGTTCAGACGTACCCGCGATAACGCACGTGGATTATTCAGCAAGGGTCCAGACCGTGAAGCGGCAGGACAATGAGATCTATTATGACATGATAAAGAAATTTCGCGAGGACCAGGGCTGTCCGCTCGTTATCAATACTTCTTTTAATGTGAGGGGCGAACCGATCGTATGTACTCCGGATGACGCCTACAGGTGTTTTATGAGGACAAATATGGACTACCTGGTCATGGGGCCTTTTGTTGTCGACAAGAGAAAACAGGACCCGGGCAGGCTGCGGCTCGAAGAAGTCGACGATTTTGACTTGGATTAGTTCTTGCAGGCGACGTATATTGGGAGCAATGATGAAGGAAGTAAAGATCAAAGACTTGAGGCAATTCGGCATAGTCCTGGGATGTATTTTAGGCGTGATCGGTGGTGTGCATTTCCTGAAAGGCCACGCAAATATTTATCCCTGGTTTTTAGGCTTCGGGGCCGCGGCATTACTGACAGGGGTGTTAATCCCCCGGCTGTTAAGACCGTTATTTATCGTTTTTACAAAGATGGCCCATGCGATCGGGTGGTTCAACACAAGGGTTATTTTGGCGATGGTTTATTATTTCTTGTTGTCGCCCATAGGCATAATAATGAAGCTTTTCAGGAGGGATCCCCTTGCCCGGAAAGTCGAAAGTAACGCGGAGAGCTATTGGATAAAAAGAGTGGAAGAGACAGCGACAAAGGAAGGTCTGGAAAGGCAGTTTTAACCTGGAGAGGTGTGAATAATGAGTAAGATGGATATTATTAAAGAGCTCTGGGATTTTCTGAAGGTCAGGAAAAAGTGGTGGCTTCTGCCCATTATCATAATGTTGCTCTTGCTTGGACTGTTGATCCTTTTTACCGAATCGTCAGCGGTCGCGCCGTTTATTTACACGCTGTTCTGATCGGTTCAAAAGTGCCTGTTCTGATCTAAAATGAATCGAAAAAAAACCTTATTTGTCATAATATACCTGGTCTTTCTTGTTGTCCTGCTTGAAGCATGGGCAAGGGGCTATTATACGGCCAGGAGAGGGATGAGCTTCTTTTCCTCACCCGGGGATCAGGCATATATGTGGTATCCGGAGCTGAAAAATCTGGACACGTATGACAAGGATGATTTCAATGTCCTGTTGCTGGACGGATCAGCCCTGACCGAAGATTGGGGAAGTGTTCCGCAATGCCTGGAAAAGAAATTAGAACTCCTCCTGGACAAAGAGGTGAACATAGTCAACCTGGCGGCCGCCGCACACAGTTCTTTGGACAGCGTTTATAAATATGGGTGGATAAAAGACAAACATTTTGATCTGGTTGTGTTTTATCACGGGATCAATGAAGTAAGGGCGAACAATGTCCCGCCGGGGTTATGGAAGAAGGATTATTCCCACTATTCCTGGTATGATGAAGTGAGTTTTCGCTTTAAGCACTCGTGGCTGCAGAGGACCGGGCTGGTGCTCCCTTATTTTATTAAGCACCTTCTTGTGCAGCTTGACAGGGAAGTGATAAACAGGGACAGGTATGTTCCGGAACATACTCCCAGGCCGGAATGGCTCGAGTATGGATCTGACATAAAGACAAGAGAGAGTTTCCGGGACAACCTTCAAAAGGTTATCGCTACAGCCGGAGTCAGAGGCGAGCCTTTAATGGTCATGACATATGCATATTATCTGCCCGAAAGCGGCGAGTATGAGAAGGGCAGCTCTTTTGAAAAGTTTATCGAAGTCTGGGGCGACCTGAAAAACATAATTCTGGGAATAAAAACCCATAATCAGGTTGTCCGGGAACTGGCCGCGCACGGCGGTTTTATGTTTTTGGACCAGCAGGAAATGATCGATAACAATAAGATCTATTTTTCTGACATCTGCCATTTTTCTCGTAAAGGCAGTGAATTTTTCGCGGAAAATATCGTCAATTATATAAAGGGCGTGATGCCTGAAAAGGAGAATAAATGAAGATTCCGTTATTGGATCTACAGGCGCAGTATCAGACAGTTAAACAGGAGATAGATGAAGCTATCGCGCGCGTCGTGAGCAGCCAGCGCTTTATACTTTCGGAAGAGGTCGCCGCCCTGGAGCAAGAGGTCGCCAGTTATACAGGTGTTCCTTACGCGGTCGGGGTCGCTTCGGGGACAGACGCCCTGATACTCGCTTTACATGCCCTGGGCATAGGGCCGGGGGACCGTGTCATTACGACTCCGTTCACTTTTTTCGCGTCCGCCGAAGGCATTTCAGTTCTCGGAGCGACACCCGTGTTCGTTGACATAGACCCTGCCACGTATAACATCGATCCTGACAAGATCGAAAAATTATTACGAGAATCGAGTATCGAGAATCGAGCATCAATAAAGGCCATAATCCCCGTGCATCTTTACGGCCAGTGCGCGGACATGGACAGGATAATGGACATCGCGAAGCGATATGACCTGAAGGTCGTTGAGGACTGCGCGCAGGCCATAGGCGCCGTGTATAAAGGCAAGAAGGCCGGCAGTTTTGGAGACGCCGGCGCTTTCAGCTTTTTCCCGAGCAAGAATCTCGGCGGCTTCGGTGACGGCGGGATGCTGGTCTCTTCAGACGGATCGTTGATCGAGCGCGTCAGGAGCCTCAGGGTCCATGGCAGCGCGAAGCAGTATCTTCATGCTGAGGTCGGATACAACTCCCGGCTGGACAGTCTCCAGGCCGCTGTTCTCCGCGTCAAGCTTAAAAAACTCGATTCATGGCTTAAGGGCCGGCAGGACATAGCCCGGAGGTATAACGAGGCGTTCGCTCCTCTCGGAATGCAGGTCCCCGGGGTTTTTGAGGGCAATACGCACACGTATCATCAATATACCGTGGCCGTGGACGACCGTGACGCGTTCAGGAAACATCTGGATGAGAGGGGAGTCGCCGGACGTGTTTATTACCCCGTGCCGCTGCACCTGCAGCAGTGCTATAAGGACCTCGGATATCAAAAGGGAAGTTTTCCGGTTTCGGAACGATTAGCGGAAAAAGTGATCTCGCTGCCGGTGTATCCGGAACTTTCAGCGGAAGCGATAGGACATGTGATCCGGACGGTGGAAGAGTTCATGTAACATGAAGAACACAGTAGTCACGATAGTAGGGGCGCGTCCCCAGTTCATTAAGGTGCTGCCGCTGGTCAGGGACCTCAAGAGGGCATTTGACTCGAAGCTCATCCATACAGGGCAGCATTATGATTACGGGATGTCAGAGGTCTTTTTTGAAAAGCTTGACATCCCGAAACCCGATCTCAACCTGAACGTCGGGTCGGGCTTGCACGGGGCGCAGACCGCCATGATGCTCCAGCGGATCGAGAAGGCGCTTAAAAAATACGCCCCTTCGCTGGTGATCGTTGTCGGCGATACGAATTCCACGCTGGGAGGGACGCTCGCGGCGGCAAAGATGAACATCCCCGTCGCCCATATTGAAGCGGGATTGAGGAGTTACAGGATGTCGATGCCCGAGGAGATAAACCGCGTTGTGAGCGACCGTCTCAGTTCGGTGCTGTTCTGCCCCACCAGGAACGCGGTAAGGAACCTCCGGAAGGAAGGAATAACGGACGGCGTTTTTTTGACGGGTGATATCATGTTCGACTCCCTGAAGATGGTCCTGCCCGCGTGCAGGAAGAACCGGGGAATAATGGACGCGCTGGGGCTTAAAAACAAAGGATATTATCTTCTGACGCTGCACAGGGATTTCAACACGGACAGCAGGACGGGCCTGGGATCTCTGATAAAGAAACTTGACCGTTTCGGGGAAAAGATCGTTTTTCCCATCCACCCGCGCACCAGGAAAGCCGTCAGATCTTTTGGCCTGTGGGACACGCTTAAGAACAGCAGGAATCTGGAAGTGATCGATCCGCTGGGATACATCGATTTCCTCACGCTGCAGGCGCGCGCGGCCATGGTGATCACTGATTCAGGCGGCGTCCAGAAAGAGGCGTACATGCTCAGGGTCCCCTGTCTGACGTTGAGGGATGAGACGGAGTGGGTGGAGACCCTGAAGGGGAAGGCCAACAGGCTGGCGGGGAGATACGGCGCGTATTTGGACGGGGCCGTCCGTCCGGCAAGGTGGAGATGCGACTGGAGTAAAGGTGCTTTTGGGACCGGCCGCGCATCGGAAAAAATAGTGAAGGTCCTTGAACGCGGATACGCGTTCAAAAGAAAGGGAACATAAATGGCGGGAAAGAAGACAGTATTGATAACGGGAGTGGCGGGGTTCATAGGATCCAATCTTGCGAAAAGGGTGCTGGGGGAAGGGTACAGGGTAACGGGTGTGGATAACCTTTCGCAGGGGTACCGGCGCAATATCAGCGGCCTCGCGAAACTGGAGGATTTCGATTTCATAAAAGCGGACGTACGTGATCACATATCCTTGAAGGAGAGGTTAAAACGCAGGAGGATAGATTATATTGTCCACCTGGCCGCTTTCAAGATACCCAGGTACGGGAACGCGATGGATACCCTGATGATCAATGCCAAAGGGACCGTGTCGATGCTCGAGATCGCCAGGAGCAGGAAGGCGAAATTCGTTTTCGCCTCTACGTCCGATGTATACGGGAAAAACCCGAAACTGCCTTTTTCCGAGAGCTCGGACCTGCTGCTAGGCCCCACGCCCGTGAAACGCTGGGCCTACGCTTCGTCCAAGATATACGACGAGCATCTCTGTTTCGCTTACCAGGAGAGATACGGTCTCAGGGTGACGATATTGAGGTTCTTTGGGGGTTACGGGCCCAACCAGAATCTGACCTGGTGGGGCGGACCGCAGTCCGTTTTTATCGATTGCGCGCTGAGGAACAGGCCGTTGACCCTGCACGGCAACGGCAGGCAGACCAGGTCATTGACATACGTCGATGATATGGTCAACGGCGTTTTTCTGGCCATGAATACTCCCTCTTCCGACGGGGAGATATTTAATATAGGGAACGACCGCGAGATAAACATCAGGGACCTCGGGGATATGATCTGGGGGATGATAAGGAAGACGAAGACGAAGGTCAGGTATATCCCTTACAGGAATTTTTCCAGCGGTTATGAAGACGTCATGCGCAGGGTGCCCGATACGAAAAAGGCGAAGAAGTTCCTGGGGTTCAAGGCCTGCGTGCAGCTTGAGGAGGGACTTGTCCCGACTATAGAATGGCAGAGGAGCAGGTGCCGATGATCATCTTTATGGTGCCCGCGTATAATGAAGAGGAGAATATCGGGAAATTATGCCGGGAGATATCCTCTCACGCGGAAGTATGCGGATGGGATTACCGGATATTTATTGTTGATGACGGTTCTTCTGACGGGACGGTCGATGTTGTCCGCAAATTGCACGAGATCCTGCCCGTGGAGGTGATTTCCAACCCCCGGAATATGGGACCCGGGGTGGCCTTTGATCTGGGTTTTAGGAGTTTGCTCGGGGCATCAAACAGGGATGATATTATAGTGACGATGGAAGCGGACAATACCAGCGACCTGTCTATCTTCGATAAGATGATGGAACAGATGCGGTCCGGGTCGGACCTTGTCCTTGCTTCGTGTTATACCGAAACCGGCGGGATAGAGGGAACCGCGTTTTACAGGAAGATATTGAGCAGGGGAGCGAATTTCCTGGTCAAAATGATCTTTCGCCAGAAGGAGATAAATACTTTCAGCTCGTTTTACCGGTGTTACCGGCCGGAAATATTATCCAGGGCGTACCAGGTCTACGGGGACGGTTTTATAGAGGAAGAAGGATTTGTGTGCGCCGTTGATATCTTTTTAAAACTTGAAAGATTAGGCATTCGTATTACCGAGGTGCCCATGGTCTTAAAATGTCATATGCGGGCAGGGAGAAGCAAGATGAAGATGTTAAGAACGACATTGTCTTATTTAAGGTTATTTCTAAGGGAGGCGTTCAGAAAAAAAGATGTCCGGTGAAGCTGAAAAAATAAAAGTTAAAGATCTCGTATTATGGATCACACTGGCATTTTTTCTGAGGCTGATCTGTATATTCATCGCCGCGCATTCAGATCTTATTTATATAAATTATTACGCGAGCAAGCTGACTTATGAAGGGGTATTTGATATTTACCGGTATATACACGTAACCGGCGCCGACATAATGGGGACTTATTATCCCCCTTTGACATATTTTGTGTTGGGAGGTTTTCAATTCATGCTAAGGCCCTTTGACCCGGGTTTTTACCACTGGATAAAGGTGGTGTTTTCCATGGGGACCGGTGAGTGGCTTCTGGCAAACGGGGCTTCTTTTGCTTTTTTTAGACATCTTTTTTTTATGAAGGCCCCTTACCTCGTATTCGACGCCCTCTGTGTTTACGCAGTTCTGCGGTACCTCGGCGACCGGAGTTCAAAGATACGCGCCCTTAAATTATGGTGTTTTAATCCGGTAATACTGTACGGGGTATACATGATCGGACAGGCGGATATTATGCCCGCCTCGGTGGCCGTGCTGGCGGTCCTGATGATGAAAGAACATAAGCTGTGGTGGGGATTCTTTCTCCTGAGCACCGCGGCGCTTTTCAAGACCTTTGCCGGTTTTATGATATTGCCGCTCTTGATATTTTTGTCGCGTTCAGTGAAGGGCCTCTTAAAAAACCTGGTCCCGGTGGTCATTCCCTTTGTCCTGGTGGCCTTACCCTTTTTTATATCAAGCCGCGGGTATGTTATTAATTCGTTCTTCCCCGCGTTCTACGCGGGCGGGGTCGCGGCGACGCCCTGGCCGTTAGTGCAGAAAGCCGTCTTTATGGGGTTATACCTTCTTTTGATCAGCACCTGTTTCAGGGCAAAAAGGGAACCGGACGGTATTTCCGTTCTGGATATATCCATTTCGTCTTTAATGCTTGTTTATGTCATATTTTTCGTCCCTGTCCATTATTTCGTGTGGGTGATCCCGCTGCTAATGATCGCCGTCTGCCAGGGGGTCATACCTGCCTGGGTTTATCATGGTCTCGTCATTTGCCTTTTTGTGTCCAACCTGAACAGCGCGGGCACAACCACGGCGCTACTGGAGCCGCTCAACCCGCGGTTCTTCCATGGTCTGCCGGGCCTGCCGGACCTTATGCACAACCTTTCCATCAGGTGGGGAGCGGTGATGCTGCTGGCAAGGCTTGTGTTCAAGGCAGCCTGCGTGTTGACAGCCATGGAACTTATTGGCCGGATTTCATTTTTAAAAAGGAGGCAAAATGCGTGATCTTAAGATAGCGGTCGTCGGTACGGGAAACTGGGGCAGGCACCTGGTGCGAAATTATCATGATCTGGGCGTTCTGTACGCCTGCTGCGATATCGACGAGGACAAACTGGAATCCGCGAGAAAAAATTTTAATGTGTCAAAGACATTCTCTGATCTCGGGACGATCCTTTCGGACCCAGAGGTTGACGGAGTGGTCATCGCGGCCCCGGCGGTCGACCACTACCGCCTGGCAAAGGCGTCCATTGAAGCGAAAAAAGCGACCTTTGTCGAGAAACCCATGGCCCTGAAGGAGAGTCACTGCCGTGAGCTGTTGGAACTGTCCGAGAGGAATAATACCGTCCTGATGGTAGGGCACCTTATGCTGTATCACCCCGCGCTGAAAAAGATAAAGGAATATATCGACAGCGGCGAGCTGGGAGAGATATATTATTCGTATTCGCAGCGGGTGAATTTAGGCGCCGTGCGCAGAGACGAGAATTCGTTATGGAGTTTCGCGCCGCATGATATATCTATGCTGGTGTATCTTTTCGGCGGCGAGGTCGAGAACGTGTCCGCCAGGGGCCAGTTCTACCTGCAGAAGGATCTGGAAGACGTGGTGTTCCTGTCCCTTTATTTCAGGGATAAAAAAATGTCGCAGGTCCAGATCTCCTGGCTTGACCCGCATAAGGAGAGAAAGCTCACGATTGTGGGGAGCAGGAAGATGCTCGTTTTCGACGATGTCCAGAGCGTGGAGAAGATAAAGATATATAACAAGGGCGTTGATAAAAAGGGGAGATCCAATTTTGATTCGTACGGCGATTATCTGACCCTGAGGACCGGGGATATTTATCTGCCGCATGTCGATATGGTCGAACCGTTAAGGATGGAGTGCGTGCATTTTCTGGACTGTATCAGGGAAAACAGGAGACCGTTGACTGACGGGCGCAACGGTCTTGAAGTAGTGAAGATCCTTGAGAAAGCCCAGGAGTCGTTGAGGAACAACGGTCTGCCGGTAGCCGTTTAAAAGTGAGGTGAAAATTGGAAAAAGAACGTTTTATCCATGACACGAGCATAGTGGAGGACGGGGTTGTCCTGGGCAAGGGCTCGAAGGTATGGCATTTCTCGCATATATGTAAAGGCGCGCGGGTGGGAGAGAACTGTATACTGGGACAGAACGTTTTTGTGAGCGGGGATGTGGTGATAGGCAACGGTGTGAAAATACAAAATAACGTTTCTTTGTACGACAAGGTCGTGCTGGAGGATCATGTCTTCTGCGGACCCTCGTGCGTCTTCACCAACGTGTTCAACCCGCGTTCTGAATATCCCCGGGACAGGGAAACCGGGTTCAGGAAGACCGTAGTAGGCAAAGGCGTAAGCCTTGGCGCTAATTCCACGATCGTGTGCGGGAATACTATCGGTAAATACGCTTTTATAGGCGCGGGAGCCGTAGTGACAAAAGATGTGCCTGATTACGCGCTTGTTTATGGTAATCCCGCGCGCATGCGCGGGTGGATATGTGAGTGCGGTGAAAAGTTGGACGTCGGCTCAGGGAAGACAGTATGCGCGAGGTGTTCGCGGTCTTATTTATTGGAGAACGAACAGGTAAAAAGAACAGGGGAGAAATAGATTGAAGCTGTCCGTGGTCATTCCGGCAAGGAACGAGGAAGAGTGCCTCGAGAAAAGCGTGAAGGATATCCTGGCCAGGCTGGAGAGGGAGAGGATAGAGCATGAGGTCATGATCGTCAACGATAACAGCACCGACACGACAGAGGATATCCTTAAATCACTTACACGCCAGTACCCGGACCGCGTGTGGTATATACACCAGCTCGCGCCGGGCGGGTTCGGAAGGGCGGTAGCACTGGGGTTGGCTAACGTAAAGGGCGACGTAGTGGTGATCGCCATGGGTGACGCTTCTGATGACCCCGGGGATATCGTGAAGTATTTCCGGACTATCGAAAGAAAGAACTGTGACTGTGTTTTTGGTTCAAGGTTCATAAAGGGAAGCGAGGTCAGGGATTATCCCTGGTTAAAATTGAGAATAAACAGGCTCGCTAATACCTTTGTAAAGGTCCTTTTCGGGTTAAAGTGCAATGACACGACAAACGCTTTCAAGGCGTACAGGGCCGATGTCATAAAGGCGATATCGCCACTGACATCCGCGCATTTCAATATCACGGTCGAGATCCCGCTCAAGGCGGTAATAAGAGGGTTCAGCTATGAGGTCGTACCGATCAAATGGTATGGGAGAAAAAGCGGGCTCTCCAAACACAGGATACGGGAACTCGGGAAAAAATATCTTTACACTACCCTGACACTGTGGCTGGAAAAACTGCTTCTCGGTGACGATTTCAAAAAACAGTAAGCCTCCTGGTAATAATATGAACGTACTTTTGATCAATCCTTCGCAGGAACAATTATACGGAAAGTTCGTAGTACCCGAGCATCCGCCGATAGGCCTGGGGTATGTCGGAGCCATGCTGGAGAGATACGGCCATAGGGTGACGATAGTGGATATCGACGCCGATAAGATAACTCCGGACATTCTGCTCCGGAGAGTGGTCAGCGAAGGGATCGGGCTGGTGGGGATCATGGCGCTTACGCCGACGTTCAACAGCGCGCTCAAGACCGCCCGCCTGGTAAAGCAGGGTTCCGGCGCCAGGGTCGTGTTCGGCGGGATCCACCCGACGCTGATGCCGGAGGAATGCCTGAAGCACGATGAAGTGGATTTTGTCGTGATGGGGGAAGGAGAATACACGACCGTTGAGCTCGTTGCGGCCCTTGAGGAAGGCAGGGACCCGGGATCGGTCAGGGGTCTGGGTTTCAAGAGAAAAGGGGAGATGGTCATCAATGAAGCAAGGCCCTTTATCGATGACCTGGACGAGATCCCGTTCCCGGCGATACATCTTTTCAGCAACACCAGGTACACCTATCCTGACGCGCTCGAGAGCCCGACGTTCCCCATTATCACGAGTAGGGGGTGTCCCGGCATGTGCACGTACTGCAGCACCCGCAGCATCTTCACCAGGAGGTTCAGGGCCCGGGGCGCGAAGAATATCGTGGATGAAGTGGAAAGACTGATAAAGGACTACGGCGCCAGGGAGATACACATATGGGACGACAATTTCGTGACGATCAGGAAAAGGGTCTTTGAGGTAAGAGACGAAATAAAGAGAAGGGGTATATCGGTCAGGTTCGCGTTCCCGAACGGTATCAGGGCCGATTTTCTTAACCGCGAGGTCCTCATGGCGATGAAGGACATGGGCACTTACAGTATAGGCCTGGGCATAGAGT
>Ga0163203_1000019_pt1 | contig 40512 bp, 38 predicted proteins | sample PL_2010_330m_FD_113534 | JGI IMG/M metagenome (GOLD analysis project Ga0163203, IMG submission 113534) | Freshwater microbial communities from Powell Lake, British Columbia, Canada to study Microbial Dark Matter (Phase II) - PL_2010_330m | ecosystem: Environmental > Aquatic > Freshwater > Lake ... | reverse complement strand
GGCCGACCGAGGACGAAATGTCCGAGGAAGTGGCGAGCCCTCCGGGCGAGGCCGACCGAGGACGAAATGTCCGAGGAAGTGGCGAGCCCTCCGGGCGAGGCCGAAGTGAGGGGTCTATGGCCGTTGATCTTTATAGCGGAATTTGTTGTATATCAAGAACGAGATTAAGGCAAATAAGGCCAGTATAACACCGATCCATCCTGATAGTACTGGATTTAAAGAAAACCCGATCTTCTCTTCAAGGATAAATGCTAATGTAGTAGCGGTCATGAAAGTCGCGGGCAATGACGCGATCCAGTGAAATTTTTTCTTCCTGATAAGATATATCGCCCCCGTCCACAGGACAAGCGTGGCAAGGGTCTGGTTAGCCCATCCGAAATATCTCCATATAACATTGAATTTTTGAGTTGAGATAAGAAATCCTACAATGAACAGTGGGACGGCTATTAGGAGTCTTTTGGGTATCTTGCGCTGGTTGAGCTTGAATGCTTCCGCGATTATCAGCCTTGTACTTCTGAACGCGGTATCACCGCTCGTGATGGGCAGGACCACGACTCCCAGGATGGCAAAGAATCCCCCGAGCTTACCCATAAGCGATTCAGAAGCCTGGTAAACAACGCCCGATGGTGTTTGCGCGGTTATAACAGCGTTCAAAGCATCGGGAGTTTTATAAAAAGAAAGACCAACAGTGGCCCAGATAAGCGCGATAATACCTTCGGCCAGCATGGCTCCATAAAAGACCAGTCGGCCGCGTTTTTCGTTTTTGATGCACCGCGCCATCAGAGGGGATTGCGTTGAATGAAATCCGCTCAACGCGCCGCAGGAAATGGTTATGAACAGTAAGGGCCAGATGGGCTTGCCGTTGGGGTTAGTGTTAACAGCAAAATCAAGATTAGGGAGTATATCGTAACCGCGGAAGAAAAGGGCCCCGATAATGCCAAATGTCATGAAAAGGAGCAGGACCCCGAAGAACGGATACACCATGCCAATTATTTTATCGATCGGAAGGATCGTGGCCAGGAAGTAATATATGAATATTATAATGATAAGAAGGTTCAGATCGATCTTGGTCAGCTCATTAAGCAGTTTGGCCGGGCCTAACACAAATACCACCCCGACCAGAACAAGCAGTATTATCGAGAAAACCCGGACTACCTGCCGCGCGGGCATTCCAAGCGCGTCGCCCACGATCTCCGGGATATTTTTCCCCTTATCCCTTATGGAAAGCATACCGCTGAGGAAATCATGAACGCCCCCGGCGAAAATAGAACCGATCACTATCCAGAGCAGGGCAACCGGACCGTAAAGAGCGCCGAGTATCGGTCCAAAGACAGGTCCGATACCCGCGATATCAAGGAGTTGTATCATGAAGACCTTCCAGGTCGGCATAGGAATATAGTCCACCCCATCCTGTTCCGTATAAGCCGGAGTAGACCGGTTCTCATCTATTACGAATATACGCTCGACGATCTTTCCGTAAGTGAAATATCCAGCTATAAGAAGCAGGACAGCCACTATGAAAAACCACACAAGAACCCCCTTTTTTTTATAAGTATACCATACTATAATATGACTAAAACGGATTTGGGATTGATTTTGGAAACGTTCCCAGGGATAAGGAGGGGTATGGCGAGGGTCAGGGCGCATGTTGTGATCTCGGGATATGTCCAGGGGGTGTTCTTTCGCTCCTACACAAAAGAGGAGGCGGAGATGCTGGGCATTACCGGCTGGGTGATGAACTGCGCTGGCGGGGATGTGGAAGCTGTCTTCGAAGGAGAGAAAGAGGATGTCGAGAAGATGATACTCTGGTGCCAAAAAGGCCCCCCGTCGGCACACGTGCATGATGTGCAGGTCGCATGGGAGGGGTATGCGGGTGACTATGATGCTTTCTCCATGAAATACTGATAAGGTTGCCCGATCTCCCTGCACACGGGAACATGCCATAGAGATGTTCACAAAGGCCTGGGGCAAGCATTTTGTCGGTCTCGGATGCGGCGCGCGAATACACGAAGATAGATTTGCATAAAGCGTCTCATGGTGTTAATATTAATGACAATCAGGAGTAGCTATGCATATCGGGGTTTTATATATTGACGTGTTTATCAATAGTTCACAGTCCTTGAAGCAAAAACGGACGGTATTAACCGGCCTGAAAACTCAGGTTCGGTCAAAATTCAACGTGTCCATAGGCGAGCTTGGTAATAATGATAAATGGCAGCTGGCCACCCTGGGGTTCAGCATGATCGGGAAAGACAATAGATATATTGACGGAGTCCTGCAGAATCTTTTATCTTTTGTTGATAAGCATCACTCTGTTGAGGTCAGTAATCATAAGATAGAATTCTGTTGAGCAATGCTTACCGCTTAAGATGAAAAGAACAGTTTGTAAGTCTTTATTTGTCACACTCAGCGTTTTGCTGATAGTCCCTCTTTTATTCCCTTTACGGGCCAAAGGGAAAAGCAGGGGGGCAGTGGAGGGGTTAAGAGGTGTTCGTATAGATGGGATAGGCTACGAGCCTCATGGCAGGTCAGCGGTCATAATCAGTGGGAGATTGCATCACAAGGGTGATAAAGTCGGCGGTTTTGATGTCAAGGAGATCAGGGAAAGGGATGTGGTCTTATCTGATGGAGAGGGGGAATTATATTACGTGTCCGTCGGAGGGATAAAACGCGCCCCCCCGCCTACTCCTAAGGGTATTATTGATAAAATAAAAAAGATGGCCGCCGGGCCCAAGCCGAAAGCCGAAGAAAAAGAAGGCACGCTTATAGGCCATGTTTACGTTCAGGGCGACAAGCCAGGCTCTATAGGAAACTCAGAGGGGATATATGTGGAACTTGTCCGCGAAGACACCCCGGTCCCATATAAAGCAGTAGTGGATAAGGAGAACAGATTCAGCATGACTGCCCCGCCTGGAAAATATAAATTAATAATACATCATCCCGGATACAAACCTTATGAGAAAGACGTCACAGTTGAGGCGGGGAGCACCCGGCTGGTTGATCCGATACAACTGCAAGTGCAGAAGGATCCGGGAGACGGTCGAAAGAAGGAGGAAGTGTGATGGAATCTGATTTCTGGGTCAGGTATTGCGCGAACTGCCGGCTTTGCAAATATACCCGTGGCTGCAAAAAGCGCTCGATCCTTTATCATATAGCGAGGATGGTCCAAAAGATCTGTCCTATCTGCTACATGGCCAACAGGACATTGCGTAAGAATTTCCAGGACAGCAATGTCTTCTAATAGCGATCAAAGGAGTGGTGCCGGTGAATATCAAGCTCATAAAACAGATAGTCATATTTGTTGTTATTACTGTTCTACTTGCCGCGGCCGTTGTCGTCCTGATGATCATGGATGAGAAAAGGGCCGGGAGGAAACGATCAGAAAAAAACCGGCAGGAATTTTTAAAACAGGTCATGGAAATGCAGAAGAAGCAGGAACCTAAGACAACGCTTGATGACGCGAGAAAGGGTCTGCCTGACGCGGATAAAGTAGACTTTAACCCGTGATGCGATACGGTTCATAGTGTGGATATGGAAGATTTGAAGGCAAACCTCAAAAAGCTGGTGGCACGGGTGTAAGTGTGTATTGATAATTGTTGCGGCCAGACCGGAAAAATCGCAGTATAATAATTCCTTCCCATTTCCGCCAAATCAATGTAAACTATTCGTATAGACAGTAATCCACCCATTGCAGTGTTGCCCCATTTAATATGAAGAAACATTTTCTTTTATTAACAATAGCAGCACTATGCTGCAGTCTGACAGGCTGTGCTACTACCAGGCAGCAGCTTGGATATAAAGTCGAGGGCAAGGAGTACAAGACTTTCGAAGAGCTGGATGATGATAAAGCGCTTAAAATGGTGGTTATGATTTATAACGTAAACACAAACTCGGAGGAAGAGATCACCGCGAAGAATATAGCGCTGACCAAGTATATGAAGATATTGAAGGCCAGGAACTCCAAGTACCTGAAAGAGTCCGGCGTATTTGATCTCAGCTATGAAAAAATATATCTGAGCAAATGGCACGAAGAGGACCTTGTGAGGATCTTCAAACACCTGCAGTACCAGCCTGAAAAATATGATTTCGAAACAACAACTGAATTAACAGAACAGCAGAATACCCGCAGGATCGTATATCTGACAGCAATGGTTGCTCTTGCCGAGGAGGTCAAAAACAGAGACAATACCAGATATGCCATGGATATGTTCGGTAATCTTCTGGGGATCGCATTAGCCGTAGCGGTTTCAGTGATATAAGTGAAGGAACAAACTGGGGCTAAAGCCCAATGCGGGGATCCATTCGGATCGCTTGAACCGGGTTCACCGAAGAGGACCCCGCTTCAAAACAAAGTGTCATTTTCGCATTGGATCTGTCTTGGGGGATTGCACCGATGGCGGATCTTCCCATGCTGACATTTGCGCGAGCCCGGGTTTCTCGGCGGATGGCGACTGCAACGGCTCTGGGACGAGCGCTACTAGTGATTGCTGGTGTCCCGGGGGGACAGCGGGGGTCTCCTGCAGCTTCCCTGGAAGCGACCAGGGCTGAGGCTGTACGGCCTAAAGTGGTGTGTCCCGGGCGGTGATGAAAGCTGGATACCTGATATGCGGAGCCCGGGACCTGGCTGTTCATTCCAGAGGCATCGCCCGTTGAATTCGAAGAGCTCAAAAAGATCTACGAAAACCAGCAGCAGATAATCTCCGCGGCCTAACCCCTCCCCACTAAGGAGTTTCCCCGTTTTTTCTGGATTGAAAGAATTAACCTGCGCAGCTATAGGCTATTACGTAAAAATGAAAATAAATTGGTATAACAATTAAAATGGCGCCAATTTCCCCCGGATTTGCGCATATTTTTCCATAAGTAAAAACTTTTAAGCTATTGTTCTGTACAGGGCATAAAAAATCGGTCAAGCTTGGTCCCCGCCATTTGCGCTGGTTTCCGACGGAAAATGACGGGGTTAACCGATTTTTTCTGAGGAAATTTTGCCGCTGGAGTAAAGCTTCCGTCCCTGCTAAGAACAATAGCTTAAAAGTTCTCCTTGAAAAATCGGGGAAACTCCACCAGCCCACTTCATTGACAACCGTCAAAACCACAGGCATAATTAAAATTAGGGAAAGAATATGGGGTATATGTTCAATATCAAGGTGAAGCAACGAAGGCGAACATGGGAGAACCGGAAAGAAAAGATGATCCCGAAACCGGACTTAATTTATGGGATGAAGAGTAGGGGAATAACGTTTATCGAGCTGATCGTTGCCGTTGCTATTTTACTTATCGCGCTCAGCGGCGTCCTGGCCACTTTTGTGGTCGGAAAAATGGGGGTGGTCAGCGTCAAAAACAGAGTGGCCGTCAGGAACACTATGCGAGCCAAAGGGGAAGAGCTGAAGAACACGCCCTATGCCAGTATCATATCAAGCGGACCGGGTAGTGTTGTCGTAGATGTGGGCCCGGACCTGACGCAGGGGACGCCCGATGACCTGACCGGGACCCAGACCATAACCGTTGTTGAAGTTGTTGAAGGCGGTTATAGGTGTAAGAGTGTCAAGATCACATTGTCCTGGCAGGAAATGGGCCGGGGCGGCGTAAGGACCGTGAACGATTCGCTCGTTACTTACATAACTCAACATTTATGAATAGGGGACAAAATGACAACCGTCCGGCTGAAAGATGATGAGAAAGCATTCACTCTTCCAGAACTGATCATAGCCGCGGGTATCACGCTGATCGTCATTGCGGGGGCTGTGAGCATCTTCCTGGCATGTTATACCGCGTGGAGGATCTCCCTTGAGGCGATATCGCTTCAGCAGGACGCCGCGATCGTTATGGAAAAACTGGTCCGTGGAGAAAAGGCGCCGGCCGAGACCACGAGGAGCGGTATCAGGGAAGCCACGTCATTCACTATCCCGACTGCTGATACTATCCGATTTACAAGCGGTCTGGATGGGACGGAAAGGTCCTTTTATCTCTCAGGCGATAAAATAATGTACGATCCGGATACGTCCAGTAGCGGGGATGAGGTCATGCTGACAGGAGGCGTAACGAGCCTGAGCTTCACGCCGATCAGTGGCAGCGACAGAAGGATAAATATAAATATGGCCATGGAGAAGGGGCTCCTTGACAGGAAAGTGAGCCAGGGTCTGGAGACAGATGTCACAATAAGGAATTAAACAAGAGGAAGTGGCGAGATGAACAAAAAAGGTTTTGTTCTCTGGGTGGTCTCGGGGTTTGTATTAGTGCTGGTGGTAATGGTCATAGGATTCATAGTGCTGGTCAACAATGAGATCATAAAGGCTGAGCAGCAGGGGGACTCTTTGAAAGCGTTCTTCCTGGCAGAAGCCGGCATCGAAAAAGCGATCTACGAGATTTCCAGGGACGGCACTTATACCAGCGAGACAGCTACTTTCGGGGAGGGAATATATGATGTCACCGTAACTTCGCTTGCTGGAACACAGAAGCAGATAGACGCTTCGGGCTATGTGCCGAATAAAACATCGCCCCGCGCGCAGAGAAGCATTAGTGTTATCGCGGATAAGGAAACCGGCCTCCCATTAGGAGGCGCTCTTACAACCTCCGGGAGCGTAACCCTCAAGGCACAATCTGAGGTTGATGGAGGAAGCGACAATGCCGGTATAGTCACCACTGACGAAGACCAGATAACCCAGCAGGGATTGCCCACTTTGACAGGCAATCCGCCTATTAAGGAGGTTGCCCAGCCAGTGACATTTGAAGACATTTTTAGAATAACCCCAGACGAGATGAAAGCGCTTGCCACAGTGTACACTAACCCAGGGAATAATGAGCCTGCTGATCCAACCGGTATTAACTGGGTTGAGGGGAGCGTGAAATATACTTCACACACTAGCGGTTCGGGTATTCTTATAGTGAGCGGTGATCTGGAAGTTACCGCGCATGTAAATTTCGACGGCGTTATTTATGTTATGGGCAACGCAGATCTGGGGGCCCATGTCGTAATAAGTGGCGGGCTTGTCACGGAGGGCAATTCAACACACAGGGCTCATTCTTCTGTGACCTATAATGAAACCGCGATTGATGCCGCCGCCGAGTTGTATCCTTACGTGATAGTAAGCTGGGAAGAAACGCCCACTAGTACGCTGTAACATTAGTTTCTGAAGTCTTTTTGTCATTCCACGACTTGATCGTGGGATCCAGTAGCAGGTCATCCTTAAGGGTGACCTGCTACTGGGTAATTAGAATAATAGGGAAAATAGGTGTCTGTCCCTATTTTTCATATGCCCGAAGGAGGCCTTATGAAAAGAGCTGTTTGTTTAAGTCTGATAATGATACTGTTTTTTGTCACTGCTTCCGTTGGAATGGCAACAGAGATGACAAAGGAGTCACGTCTGGGGCCTCAGATGACCTTGTTTCCCGATCCAGAAGCAGTGGCGCCGCCTAAAATTAATGAAACGAAACGTAAACCGAAGAACGAATCCGAAAAAGATCTCCCCTTTCCCTTTGACGCCATTAAAAAGTTCCCCGAAGAAGTGTTAGGAATTTAATGTTTAGCCCACATTATATTGACATCACCACAATAAATATAGATATAATGACGGGTCTAGAATAAAGGTAAACCTGTGGCAACACAGGGGCGGAACACGGATGATTTTGCCAGAATGCGGATTTGCCAAAGACCGAATATTTAGTGTAAACTTACAGATATGAAAATGCAGGGCAGAGGGAGCGGGGTGTTGCTCCATATAACTTCTTTACCATCGCCGTATGGCATAGGCGACCTTGGGCCTGAGGCATACAATTTCGCGGATTTTCTTGCGGACACAAAACAGTCCTACTGGCAGATACTTCCCTTGAATCCGACCGATCCTTCATCCGGCAATTCTCCATACTTCAGCTATTCGGCTTTTGCCGCGAATCCCCTGTTGATCAGTTTTGAGCGCCTTTTGGATGAAGGGCTTCTCTCAGCGGAGGATACAGGGCCGGTCCCGGAATTTACTCCCGGAGTGGTCGATTATGAGACAGCCGGGAGATATAAACATCAGGTCCTGGATAAGGCATACCAGCGTTTCAAGGAAAAGGTTTGTAACGGCGACTTCGAGAAGTTCTGCTCGGAAAATGCCGAATGGCTGGAAAATTTCGCCCTTTTCAATATCCTCAAGGATGAATTTCAGGGACAGGTCTGGAGCCGATGGCCTGATGAGCTGAGGGACCGCCAGCCAGAAGCCCTGGAAAAAGCAAAAAAGGATTTCAGGGAAAGGATGGAGAGGGAAAAGTTCCTTCAGTATATCTTTTTAAAACAGTGGGTTTCGCTTAAGTCCTACTGCAATGGGAAAAATATAAAGATCATCGGGGACATTCCCATATATGTAAGCTATAACAGCGCTGATGTATGGGTGAACCCGCACATATTCAAGCTGGATAAGGGGAAAAAGCCCATTGTGGTATCCGGCGTTCCGCCGGACTATTTCAGCAAGACCGGCCAGTTATGGAATAATCCGGTTTACAGATGGGATATTCTGAAGGACACACGGTATTCCTGGTGGATCAGAAGAATGGAGCGTACTTTTGGTTATTATGATATTGTGAGGATCGACCATTTCAGGGGGCTCCTCCAGTTCTGGGAGGTCCGGGTTGGCGAGAAGACAGCCATCAACGGCCAGTGGCAGGATGTGCCAACGTATGATTTGTTCGATACATTGCTGGGACATATACCGGATTTCCCGGTAATTGCGGAGGATCTGGGGATCATTACCCCTGACGTAAGAGATGCCATGCGTCACTACGGGTTCCCCGGTATGAAGGTGCTCCAGTTCGCCTTTGGGGATGATAATCCGGAACACCCGTATCTCCCGCACAATTATGAAAGGAATTGTGTGGTGTACCCGGGGACTCATGATAACAACACGCTTGTTGGATGGCTTGAGAACGAATCTACCGGGGAAGAAAGAGAAAGACTGTTCCGTTACCTGCGCCGCGAAGGGCCGGCCGAAGAGATCAGCTGGGAAGTGATAAGGCTTGCCATGATGTCCCCGGCCGATACTGCTGTCATTCCCATGCAGGATATACTGGGATTGGGTGAGGACGCCAGGATGAACCAGCCGCAGAAAATGGAAGGTAACTGGAAATGGCGGATCATTCCGGGCCAGGTAACATCAGTTCATACCGATAGATTTCGCGCGTTAACAGAGCTTTCCGGGAGAGCGGGCTAAAGGGGTAAGGCCCATTTTCTAAGAATGTATATTGCCTATGGGGCCGCCCCCTACATTTCCTAATTTCACTAAATTTCTTGACTTTTTTTTCAATTAATGTTAGAATAATAAAAATCTAATCCGACATATTACACCTGAGAGAGGCTCATGAAAAACATTACAATAAGAAGAGGAAAACCCGAGGACGCTAAGGATTTTTCCCACCTTGTCATATTTACCGGCCGCAGGTATCTTTTACATATTTTCGGTCCCGGGGTGCGAAATATCATGAAAAATCTTTTCCGACACAGAGAGAACTTTTTCAGTTTTGAACATACGCAGTTTATCGAAGTGAACGGAGAAGTAGCAGGTATGGCCCTGGGGTATGATTATATCCAGAAGCAAAAACAAACTATTCGGGGCAGTCTCCTGGTCCTGAGATATCTGAAATGGGGAATTTTTGTGCGAATGGTCGATCTGCTCAAGGCGCTGAACGTAATGGGAAATATCGCCAAAAGAGAGTATTATCTCAGTAATATCGCGATATATCCCAAATTCAGGGGGACCGGGCTCGGGGCAAAGCTCCTTGAGACCGTTGAACAAAGGGCAAAAGAGAGGGGCAATAAAAGGATCGCGTTAGAGGTATCGACCGATAATGGGAAAGCTATCAGGTTATATGAAAGATTCGGTCATAACATTGACCGAAGGATTTCCGTTTTCAGCGGCAGACGTAAAAGTATTGAAGTTTTTAAAATGAGCAAAGACCTGTCTTAGCAGGGTTAAAGGGGTCGGGCCTATTTTCTATGGATGTATTTCCTATAGGCCCGACCCCTGATTTTTTACCTGACCCCTAATTTTTTGACATTGAGGAAGTTTAGGGTAAACTTTAGGGAAATACTACGGGAGGTACGAAAGTGATTAAACTGGTTGTTCTTCTGATCATTGTGGTCGTGTACTTTATACCATCTATGATGGCATATAGCATGAACAAGAAAGACCGGTTTTCTATACTCGCGTTGAATATATTTCTCGGGTGGACGATCGCGGGCTGGATCGGCGCGTTTATATGGAGCCTTTGGGAGGAAAAGAAGACGAGAGTAAACCCTGAAGTCGAGTCTCTTGATATAGACGGTGAAAAAGGTGAGCTAAAAGATCTGGAAGAAGAAATAGACAAGCACCCCTGACGGGCGTTAAATCCTGCCAAATTTGCCTTCTTGTGGTAAAATATATTCCATGGAAAAGGCTAAATCGGTCAACCTCAGCAAGTTAAGCCGCAAAAAGTTGCTTTCACTCCGATTCTGTGACTTGGGCCTGAAAATAAAAGGTACCTGGCTGGAGGAATGTATCAACCAGCTTTACAGGGAACTTGGGGAACGGAACATCAATTTTCGTCCACACTGCTATCTGTCCGATGAATGGTTATGTCCCGATGGTGAACCGGTAATAGGGATAGCTTTTTATCTTGCGCATCCACGGTTGATGAAGCTGGAGGGCAAGATGATGCTGGAAGTGGAAGGCGGGGATAAGACGTCCTGCATGAGGCTCCTTCGTCATGAAATGGGACATGTTATTAATTACGCATATTTTTTGTACAGGAGAAAACAGTGGAAAAAGCTTTTTGGATCCTTTTCAGCGGATTATCCTGAAAAGTACAAATACCGTCCTTACAGCAAGAGGTTTGTCAGGCATCTGGAGGAATGGTACGCCCAGTACCATCCTGACGAGGATTTTGCCGAGACTTTTGCCGTATGGCTTGATCCCGCATCGAACTGGATGCAAAAATACAAGGGCTGGAAGGCGCTGGAAAAGCTCGAATATATTGATAGCCTGATGAAAGAGGTCTCTGCTAAACCTCCGCTTAAGCCAAATGGAGAGATACACTGGGATGTTACCAGCATGAAGGCCCTTTTAAGCATGCATTACAAACGCAGGAGAAAATTTTACGCCGAAGATTACCCCGATTTCCACGATTTCCATCTCAAAAAGATCTTTCCCAGGTCCAGCAGCCGGGAACCAAAAGAAAAGGCATTCAAGCTGATCCGAAAACATCGGAAAGAGATCCTCGATTCCGTGGCTTTATGGACGGGTGAAAAAAAATATATAATCAATGATCTATTGAAGGAGCTCATCGGCAGGTGCAGGGAATTAGGGTTGAAAGCGGGCCGGGATGAGGCGGGCGCTGTACTGAAGATGTCGGTCTATATTACCGCGCAGATAATGAATTATCTTTATACGGGAAGATACAAGGAAAAGAAATGAAAAAACTGAAGGTGCTCGTCATATTTGACAGCGCGGGAACTCCGCCGGAAGATCAGGATTTTACCGAAGAGTTCAAAAAAGAGGATTGGTTCACGGAGGCGGCTGTTGTCGAGACCCTGGAACACATGGGACATGAGGTCAGGACTCTCGGGATATTTGACGATATAAAACTTTTGCTGGACGAGGTGACGGGGAAGAGGCCCGATGTTGTTTTCAATCTGACCGAGATCTTTTTGGGCAAAGCCTCCATGGATAAGAGCATACCTTCCTTTCTCGAGCTCATGGAGATCCCTTACACTGGCTGCGGACCCGAGTGCCTTATGATATGCAACAATAAGGGCCTTACGAAAAAAATATTAACGTACCACAGGATAAAAGTTCCGGGTTTCCGCGTTTTTCACAAGGGAAAGCGTATCTGGCATCCCAGGAAACTCAGGTTCCCTCTCATGGTCAAGCCGGCGCGGGAAGAGGCTTCCATGGGCATTGCCAGGGCGTCATTTGTGGAGAACGAAAAGGATCTGAGGGAGAGGGTCCAGTTCATTCATGAACGGTTTGATATGGCCGCGATAGCCGAAGAGTATATTGACGGCAGGGAACTGTATGTCAGTGTTCTCGGCAATAAAAGACTGCGGACATTTCCGATACGGGAGATGAAGTTCACCCAGGTCCCGGACGATGAACCGAAACTGGCTACTTATAAGGCCAAATGGGACGGGAAATACAGGAAGAGATGGGGGATAAAGAACGAGTTCGCGGGCCGACTTCCGACAGGGATACCGGAGAAGATATTGCATGTCTGCAAGAGAGCGTACAGGGCGCTGATGATCGACAGTTATGGAAGATTTGACCTGCGATTGACCCCTGAAGGAGAGGTTTTCATCCTTGAGGCAAACGCTAATCCAGAGTTAGCCATGGGTGACGAGTTCGCTGAAGCCGCCGAGAAGGCAGGGCTGAGTTACGATAAACTTTTGAAGAATATACTCAATATAGCTTTCAAAAAGTAGTATGCGGATGGCCCGATCTTATTGTTGTCTTTTTCTTCCTTTTCTCAGGTCGCATGGCAGGCTTACCATGAACTTGGTGCCTGTTTGAGGATCGCTTTCAACATCTATATGCCCTTTATGCATATCGACTATATTCTTTGTAATAGCAAGTCCGAGTCCGAAACCTTTCTTTGAGGAATCAAGCTTCTTATATTTATCAAAGATAGTTTCAAGCTTGTCTGACGGGATATGCGGGCCGGTATTATGAATTTCGAGACGCATATTGTCATCGGCCCTGGAGATGATCAGGGTTATAATTCCGTTTTCCGGCGTGAATTTAACGGCATTGGATAAAAGGTTGTTTATTACCTGCTGTATCTTATTTTCGTCAGCCCAGAAATCAAAATTATCGCAAAGCACCTGTTTTTTGACCTTTATCACTTTCTGGCGGATACTGGGTTCAAATTCTCTTGTTTGTTTTTCCACTAAAAAGTTGAGATTACAGAGTTTTCTGCGCATGACCATACCGTTTATTTCAACCCGATGCATTTTTAAGAGGCTCGTGGTAAGATCGTTCATCCGTCCGCTTACCTCCTGGCAAAGCGTAAGTATTTCTTTCTGTTCTTTGTTGACCGGGCCGTACGCCCCGGTCGATATTAATTGAAGCCGGGTCTTTATTACAAGTATCGGACTTTTTAGATCGTGTGATACAATGGCGAGAAAGTCCGACTTGGCTTTATCACGCTGTTTTAATTTTTCAAATTGGATCATTATGTCCGTAAATATGTCATAGGACAAAAGGTAACCGATTATGGCCAGAAAGATCGTAATGGAAAAAAGAAGCCCTACCACGCCGACGAGCACGCTGAACGTGAACAATTCCGCGACGAGGATGTAAAGAAAGATCAAGAGCGGTATGATAGACATCAATGCGAAAGCATTGAGGAATCTTTGCTGTATACTTCTGAAGGTGAAATTTTTCTCTTTTTTTCCTTCTTTATTTCTGGCAGGCATTTACACTCCTTATTTCTTTTTCAAAGTATAGCTGGTAATAAAGTATTTGTCAAAAGTCAGATGAGATTTTGTGCCGTTCACAAAATCAACGGTCAACTTGCCCCCAATGTCCGGGGACAGGTTTAATCTCAGAAAAGGGGACACTTGGCCTCACAAATCTCCAAACGGCGCGAATATCAACCATATAGATTTTTATTGACATAACAATATAAATATGCTATAATTTAAAAACTTATTATATCATTGTATTAAGTATTCTTAATAAATTATTATGATGCAGACACTAAATCTTTGGATAAAAGCAATGTATAAGTTACCAAAAATAAACAAGTTATGTATTAAGGCAACGATAACAGGCATAATCTGCCTATTTCTGCTTAACGATATATCCTTTGCGCTCCAGCCGCAGGGGACAAGCACGCTTGCCACGCAGAGCATGTTCAATCCCCTGACAAACAGCGAAATACAGGACATCGGTTTTTTAAAAGCCCTACTTGTAGAGGACCTTCTTACAAGAGATGACTTTTTTGTCAGCAGTAAGGACAGGGCGATAAGGATAGAAAATAACCTCGTTTTTCAGACAGTAAAATTCCACTTTACGCAAAAAGAAGTCATAAGAAAGAACGGTATTCTTGTTCCATGCGTTATAAACCGAAGAAGGCATTATTACGCCTATATAACCCAGTCTCCCCATGATCCGGCTAATTTCAACGTTACCGTATTTACAAAGGCGGATAAGATCAAGCATCAACGAAAGACCACCGATCTTCCGGATATCACCATAGCCGATATCGGCCTGGCCGCTTCAGAGCATGAGCCGGTGGTCAACAAGAATATCAGAGCGCTCATTGATCGGGGACATGAAACCGTTGAAGTGAAAGGATTCGAGGATTTTGAGATACACGTTATCGGTGATGAGTCAGATATGTTCATCGATGAAGAAAAAGGCCAGCGCTCTCATGCGGGAGGCATTTCGACCGCGGGTTCAACGCATGAAGTGAAGCGCCTCTGGATCACAAAGAGTTATTTTGAAAAGGACCCAGATACCGCGGTCAACAGCCTGAGACACGAGGCAACTGAGCTGGATCTGTGGTGGACAAGAACCGAAGAACTCCTAAAGAACAGGATGATCAGGGCGCCGGATGATACCACAAGCGACCTGCCCATAATACGTGAATGGATGGCCCGGAACTATGAGCTAGCCAGGACCCTTCAATTTTACCATCATCAGGAAGCCCAAAGACGATATCCTGTTGAAGAAAAAGAATTATTTATTCCATTTCAAAATATACCAGTATTTCACGACTTTGAATTTTATTTCGGGAGAGAGAGACGGGCCGATGACATGATACCTGCCAGAGTCCTCCATGCCAGAAGAGAATATATTAAGCAGCTATGGAGAAAGAGATTGGCCGTTGCAGAAGTAAAAGATACCAACGAGGAGATATATTTCATCTTGACGCCTGTAACTGACAGGACCTGTGAGGTTTTTACAATACAGGCACATCATGGAGGTAAAACCCTTGGCTATGCGGATGTAGTCGCTAATACGATGAAATACGGTTTTCTCAAAAGCAGGCTTGATGAGATCATGACCGAAGATGGGGGGCCTGAGCTGGCTGCTATTGGGACTTATACCGAGGAATTCAGAGGAGTTGGGCGCGCTCTAATGATCCTGGCCATGCGTATAGCAAAAGAGAATGGATACAATAAATTTGTCCTTCTAGGTGCAAATGAAGATGCCTTAAAGTTCTACCATGATCTGGGATTCCGTGGTGACAAAAAAGAACTGACCTTTGATTTCTTATCAAAACCCCTACCTGAGATTGGGATCAGTCGCAGATTTGAAAGAAAATCTGGAGATGGCAATATCGCCAGCTGTCTCAAAGACATGCGGCAGATAAAAGCTGCTAAGACACTAAAACAATTGGTGCAAATACGCGGGAAGTCCGAAACTACGGTAAGAATGGAACTCAAAATGCTTGAGGCGCTGGGCCTTGTGGAAAAAGAAGGCAAGGGGATCAGAGGTGATCCATACAAGTATAGATTAACGCCGGTCATAAACAGCGCGACATCCGAACAGATAGAGGAAATATGCGGGATAGAAATGATGATTGATGGGAAGAACGTAAAAATAATGGACAGGTATGGGATCCCTTCTGAAATAATTACTTATGTCCGTAAGAGGATCGTAGAAATGATACTGGGATGGGAAACCATAGATGAAAAAGCCAGGGACAGTGGGATCCAGGACGAGAGAGACAGGCTCATGGAACTGCGCGGACCGAGCAAGGAAGGATTGGTCGAATACAGGGGGAGTGATGTAACCGGGGATTTTTATAACACATTTTGTTATATGCTTCATTTTGCCCAGAACAACCCGTTGGCTGACAGACGGACATTGGACGTTGCTATCAAGCGCTGGCATGAGGATATTGTTGATAAATGGATAAAGGAAACGGCAATAGAGCCGGAAGATGATGAGAGGGTATTGCGCGGTGTTTACGTTGATGGAGGGAAAGAGAGGGCAGACGCGTTTTTCAGCTGGGTATATGCGGACACAGTAAACGGTTTGACCCAAAAGGATCCTTTTGAATTTTGCGCAAAGGTTTACCATCGGGTCAGCAACGGACGGTTTTTCGAGGATGGAAATGATGAAATAGCTTTTCTGGTCATGAACTATTTTCTTATCTTGAATATGGACGCTTATCTAGAAATAAGTAAAGAGAATCTTGAAGCCTTAAGGGATTTGGGTCGGGGGGATGTTGCTGAGCTGGAAGCATTCTTAAAAGGTAAAGGAGGCGCCAGCGACTGGATCCCGCTCAAAGTCGTGCCGATCTCACCGGCGGTTTGTCTGAAGAACTTTCATTTCCATTTCGGTGCTCGAGAGGCTAGTTCTGATGATCTGGCAGAAAAAATGGGTGTGCCCGAAATGATGATTAGACAAGCATTAAGCTATTTGGGGGAAGTCGGATTATTAGACTTAGACAGGGATAAACGGAAATACAAATTGAAGCACCCCTCACTGAATCCATATCAGTTAGAAGCTATCTACAATCTCAGAGCGGATATTGATGGTGAGTCCCTTGCCGTCTTGCGAACCGGTAGAGATTTGGGAGATTTTACAGTAGAGGAAGCAGAATTTGAGATTGAGGATATTGTAAAAAACGATTCTGTCTGGCCTCTGCTGAGAAAACAGGTTAGATTCGAAAACACTCGGGGTCTGCTGGAATACCATAATATTAACATGTTGACCTGCAGTGAGGCGATATGGGACGGGAACGCAACCCCCCAGAAGTTCGTGCTTATTGACCTTTTGAACATGTTCTGTACGGGCAGGACCGGGACATGGGTGGATGTTGGAAGCGGATATAACATTGCGCTGAGGGAGGCCAAGCGCAGGTTCGGTGACAATATCCGCGCATATGGTGTTGACATAGTAAACTGGAACAAGTGGTTAGGCAGGTCGTCTCTAATCCAGGAAACGATAAAAGCCAGGGTTGGTAACAATATTTTTGATTCAGCCTATGATGTTGACGATTTTACGGAATGCGATGCCGCAGAGGTTCGTCTTCCCAGGGGTGCTGATGTTGTAACATCCTTTCATATGCTCCAGCATACCAGTGATCCCCTGGGCAACTTCCTGAATTTGTATAACCAGATGCAGGATGGGGCGGTATTGATGGTAAGTATTTCAGAAGAAGCGGCCAGGGCCCCATGTTTTAAAGACTTATTTGAGACACTGAAGGATTTCCTTATAGAAATAGGCGATGATGTGGTGCTGGGCAAGGTAAAGAACGCTCCGTGGGGTATTATCAAGGATGGATATGATGCCTATCCGGTCCTCGCGGTCAGAAAAACGAGGAATATAGAGGTGGGGACAAATCTCGTTGCGTCACAGGAGCCGATACCAAGGGAACATTATGTGGAAGTAAAATATGGGCTAAAAGAACCGGGCATCGAGTCTCTTTTTGTCAAAAATTCCGGAGAGGATGAAAAGGATTACGTTGCCATGGCTGAAAATGATCCGGTTCTGGCGCGTTTAATGCTGGAAGTCGATGCCCAGGAGAAATGCCTGGTAATAGAGGAAGACATAAGGGAAGAGAGTCACGAGACTTTAGAGCCCGGAGCTATGACTGCAACTTTCTGGGCCATGGACGTTGAGGAGTCTGTTAAAGTATTGGTAGATTCGGCTTTAGAAGAATCCGGAGGGGATATTATTAAGGCCAGGGATATAGTGATGAAGAAATTAAAGGATATCCCCACTGAAAATCACGGTGAAATAGAGACGCACTGGTGGGAGGGAGCTCTGTGCATTCATAATGATATTCTGATAGGCAGGCCGACCAATAAAGAATATGGACCGTTTAAGAATCATGTATATTTTTTCGGAGTTGACACTGACCGTTATACTCGAGTGATAAGGCCTCTGCTTGGCAAGACAAAACCGGTAGTTTCAGGCAAGAAATGCGATCTCAAGTATGATATTCCTTCCGCGCCTTCCAGGTTCATTATTGAAGAAATGGGCATCTCCAGCGACCAGATATATTTATGCCAGTCGATCGGTAAATTCGATCTCTATAGTTTTGAGAACGGGAAGAAACGATTGCTATGCTACGATTCATATCCTTTGATATTACAGGCAGAGCGCGAATCCGCCAAGGAAGAGATCAACCTCTTGCAGGGATTGGGAGATGAGTTGTTTGAGGATTCGGAATTATATTCGTATCTCTCACGAAAAAGCGTGTTGGGCAGATGTTTGTTCGATATTTTTGATATCGGCCATAAGAAAGACATCCGGGTTCGCTGGAAGGATGGATTGCCGTATTTGACCTCTGTATTTACGGAAAGTAGTAAATTTACGGAGGCATTTTACACATTTGTAGCGGGGGAGGTCAAGGATGGCAAATATCTTGATCTTGGCTGCGGAACAGGAATTATAGCTGTGCAGCTGGCCATGTACAAAGGTGTCAACATGGACGCCATTGATATAAACCCTTACGCGGTGGCATGTACCAGGGGATATGCAGCGCATGCGGGAGTAGGAGACCAAGTCAGAGCCTGGCAGAGTGACGGGTTATCCAACGTGCATGAAAAGTATGACGCGATATTTTTCAATGCCCCGCATGTCCAGGCGAAAAGGAGAAGCTATGATATCGCTTACGAAGATATAGGCGGGAAACTGCTGGAGGCGGTCTTTAAAGACTTGCGAAAGAACTTAAAGGAAGACGGGAGTCTTTATATCATGATAAACCCGGGAGCGCCGGTTGATGAGCTTGCAAAAGAATACGGCCTGACGTATGAGGAAGTCCACTCTCCCCGGGGACTTGACGCTGTTATCTACAGGGTCAGAATAAGGTATACGGTGGGTGGTATGGGTAAGGGCTCTGTAGGTGAATGCTTGAAAGAACTGTATAAGCTTGGCGATCGCTCAGGCAAAGAATACGTTGATGTGCGCCAGCTTGCTGGGGCACGGGGCCGTTCTGAAACTACTGTAAGGATGGAATTAAAGATGCTGGACACGCTGGGGTTGCTGGTCAAGGCGGGGAAGGGAGTAAAAGGGGACCCATACAAATACAGACTCGCTCCGACTATAGGCGGTTTGACCTTTGAGCAGATAGAAAGAATATGTGAGGTAAGAATAGACCTCAATGGGAAGAATGTAAGGATACTCGACAGGTATGAGATACCTTCTGATATGATCCCTCATGTTCAGACCAGGATATTTGAAGCAATACAGGGAATAATACACGAAGAAAACATGGATCTTACTCCTGCTATACCGGAACGGAAGATCCTGTGGCACATAGTTGCCAATGAACTTATTCCTGACCTGCAGCAGAACATGGGGCTTGTCACAAACATAAATCAGATGTCCAGACGCACGGACAGCCGGGAAAAGATCAGGATAGTCTATGAAGGAGAGAATCTGGAGGATGTTGTCAGAAAACTGATACAGGATCCGAAAAATATCGTTCATGTTATACTTAATAATGAAACTCAGGTCGACCGTATGCCGGAAAATGTCAAAATGGCTGTATTCAAGGGAGAATTGGGCAATTATACTCAGCTTGAAGGCATGCTCGCGGTATCAAGAGTCCTTGATATAGAAGACAGGGAACTGAGGAATTCAAAACTTCGGTATCTTTATAAAATGCTCACAGGAGTGGCTTTCCATGGAGAAATACCCGATACAGACGACCCGAAAGAGCTGGCTATGGCAATTATCTTCACCCTGCCCAAAGCGACCATTCTGGACCATCAGGAACTGCAGGACTTGAACTCCAACCTTATAAGACTCCTCCAATCCGCGTAATGCTGGGTGTCGGGTCTACATTTTGACATCTTTTCTTTAGCATTGACACTTTTGTCAAGGTGTAGACCCGACACTAAAATGACCTTGATTTACTTTAATCAAAGTATTATACTGCTGATAATTAATGTATCATGCTATGGACGTTAAAACACAGAATAAAGCACTGAACTATTCCATTATAGATGGCGCCCTTTCAGCGGTAATGGGTTCTTTGGCCGGGGGCGTTTTTTTAATGGGTTTTGCCTTGAAGGTATTGAATGCCAATACCCAGCAGATCGGCATCCTTGCCGCGCTGCCCATGTTCGCTAATCTTGTCCAGATAATAGGATCAATCATCATCGAAAAAACAGGAAAGAAAAAGGTGCTCTGTTTTTTAAGTATTCTTTTAAACAGGGTGTTATGGGTCCTGATAATATTGCTTCCTTTTGCGATTTTCGCGCCTCTTGGAGATTGGAGGATATGGGTCCTTGTCGGAGTGATAGCGGTCTCCAGTGTGTTCGGATCTTTGGCCGGAGTGGCGTGGACTGCATGGATGAGCGACCTTGTCCCAGAGAATGTCAGGGGCACATATTTCGGAAAGCGGAACATGATAGCGTCGGCCTGCGGCATGGTGTTCATTCTTCTGGGAGGAAAGTTAATAACAGCATGGGAAAACCGCTTCGGGGAAGATAATCCATACGGGTTCATTGTGCTTTTTATTCTGGGCCTGGCTGCGGGGCTGGTGTCCATAGTATTCCTGTCCCGCGTTCCGGAGGCAGAAGGTCCTGCTAAAGCAGAAAGCGGAAAGTTCGACTTTTCCGTGTTTTTCAAGCCTTTAAAGGACAGAAATTTCCTGATGCTCATTCTTTTTGTTTCAGCCTGGATGTTCTCCATACAGCTCGCGGGCCCTTTTTATGGCGTGTTCATGATAGAGAACCTGAAGATCAACTTTACAAATATCACTATTTTCGGGACTTTTGCCACTTTTGCCACGCTTTTCATGATGAAGATATGGGGTCCTATTTCGGACAAGATGGGGAATAAACCCGTAATAATCGTTTCCAGCTGGTTCCTCGCGGCAGTCCCGTTCATATGGATTCTCGCAGTGCCGGGTAAATACTATGTTCCGGTGCTGACCGCTCATGTGATTTCAGGAGCTTTCATGGCCGGTTCAGCGCTATCACAGTTCAATATTCTGATAAAACTTTCGCCACAAGAAGGCAGATCTGTTTATCTTGCGCTGTTCGCCGCGATTACCGGTCTTGTCGGCGCCGTAGCGCCGATAGTCGGCGGTAGTCTCTCAAACGCCCTTCAGGGAGTGAACTATACCCTGGGGAATTACAATATTTCCAACCTTCAGGTAATATTCGTGATTTCAGCTGTCCTGCAGGTGGTCATTCTTTTTCTGATACTGAAGGTCAGGGAACCGGCGGCAGCAACGCCTGTCGCGGTGGTCATGCAGCTTAAGAACGATCTTAATCCCCAGGCAGGCATTGGGGGAACGGCTGATTTTGCGATGATGAACCTGGAAAAAACAAATAATATATTAAGAAAGGTTGACGAAGTGACCGACAGGATCGCGGGAAAATCAGAAGAGAAGATAGGCAAAGTCCTGGACAAAGGAGGCAAGGTAGTTGAAAAGCCGTTGAAGAAATTAAAGGATCTACTGAAAGATGACGATATTTAAAGAAGGCGGGGGATAAAATGGAAAGGTTCAAGGAGATATTCAATGATCTGGTGGTTGAAACATTACAGCAGTCTTACGAGTTTATTGTTGAATTCGGTCCAAGGATACTGTTCGCCCTTCTGATTATAGCGCTGGGGTGGATTTTTGCCGTTATTGTCAAGAAAGTGATCTCAAAGCTTTTGAGATTTCTTGGACTGGATGTTCTGGCCGATAAAACAGGGTTCAAAAAGATGCTGGAAAGAGGCGACATCAAACGCAGGCCTTCGTCCCTGATCGGTCTGATTTTTTACTGGTTGATCTTTTTAGACGCCCTGATGATGGCTTCAAATACATTGAATATCAGTATAGCTTCTCACTTTGTCCAGGAAGTCGTTTTGTATATCCCGAAAGTTATTATAAGCATGGTCATCATCGGTATCGGGACATATGCAGGCCGCATTATCGGGAACATAGTGGATAAGACCACTCATCTGGCGGATGTCCCCTGGCATAGCGTGTTAGGCAAGGCAACTTATTATGCGCTAGTCGGCTTAGCGATAATATTAGCCGTGGATTCATTGGATCCGTCTGTTTCTGTTGTGAAGGAGACATTCATAGTGGTCTTTGTGATAGGGCCGGCGATATTATTAACGATCTTTGTCCTCGGGGGCAGGGATATAATTTCTTCAATTCTTGCAAGAAAAGGTCTCATGAACGAATATGAAAGAGGGGATAATATAGCCTTTGACTCCATATCGGGGGAAATAGAGTCCATGGATTTTCTGACAACCAGGTTGAAAAACGGCGATGAGGAGATAATCGTCCCTAATGCCGAACTTGCCAGAAAGATAGTAAGGAAGAAGACGACGGCGGGAGGATAATATGTCAAAGATAACAAGAAGGATCTCGAAAACCAAGGGCCTGCCGCCCGGAACGCTCGTTTACATCGGCCCTGAAAAACAGGAGAAGACAAAGATAGCAGTCATTGATTATGACGAAAAGGACTTCCAGGAAAAGAAGGTCGGGAGCGTTGAAGAGTGTTTTTCCTTCAAAGACACCCAAACAGTTTCATGGATAAACGTTGACGGTGTTCATGAAGTCGATGTTATAGGAAAAGTAGGAAAACATTTCGGGTTTCATCCTCTGGTACTCGAGGACATAGTCAATACCGGCCAGAGGCCCAAACTTGAATACTTTGAAAATAATATTTTTGTTGTCCTAAAGATGCTCTCTTATGACGAAAAAGAGCAAAGGATAAACGTTGAACAGGTAAGCCTGATACTCGGTCAGAATTATGTTATTTCATTCCAGGAAACGGAAGGAGATGTTTTCAACCCGATAAGGGAGAGGATAAGGAACGCCAAGGGACGGATACGGAAGATGGGCGCGGACTATCTGATGTACGCCCTGCTGGACTCTGTTATAGACAATTATTTTTTGATCCTCGAAAAACTGGGGGAAAAGATCGAAGCCATGGAAGAGGTCCTGGTCAAGGACCCTAAACCAAAGATCTTGCAGATCATTCACGCTTTAAAGAGGGATACCATATTCCTGAGAAGGTCCATATGGCCGTTAAGGGAGATCATAAACAGTCTTCAGAGGGGCGAGTCATCCCTGATCCAGGAGTCCACGATCATCTACCTGAGGGATATCTATGATCACACCATCCAGGTCATTGAGACGACCGAGAGTTTGAGGGACATGGTTTCAGGCATCCTTGATATTTACCTGTCAAGCGTCAGCAACAAGATGAACGAGGTCATGAAAGTGCTGACCATCTTTGCTTCGATCTTCATACCTTTGACGTTCATCGCGGGCGTTTACGGCATGAACTTTAAATATATGCCCGAGCTTGAATGGCACTGGGGATATTTCACCGTTCTGAGCCTGATGGCGCTTGTAGGGATTACAATGGTGATATCTTTTAAAAGAAGGAAATGGTTTTAACTTTTAAATATCAATACAGTCATCCATGGGAGAGGAAAGACATGAAGAAAACGCAGCTCAAGAACCGCATAATTTTTGCGGTTATTTTCGGTCTTGTATTCATTTTTTACAGCGCTCTGGCCATTGCCCAGGGTTCAAATGACACCAGCGAAAAGCAGACATCCCCGAAAAAATCAGCGATCGAGCAGATCAAAGAAAGTGTCCTTGACGCCAAGACCGAGGCCGATGTCGCTGGACAAGAGGTTGAAGTCCGCAAGAAGGCCATAGAACTTGAGAAAAAGAAGGCAGATGTAGAGCGCAGGGAGTCTGAACTGGCAAAGAAAGAGGCCGAGGTCATAAAAGAGACAGCGGAGAGCAGGATGCAGGTGAAAAAGGCTATTCAAAGAGTTGAGCAGGAGGAAAAAGAAGCCGTGGCCGCGGTGGAGATGGTAGCTATATCCGAAGAAAAGATGCTTATCGCCCAGGAAAAAGCCAGGATAGCCCAGGAACAGTTGGAGATAGAAAAGGGAAAAGCGGATGTCGCGGAGGCAAAGGCAAGAGCGCGGCGGAACATTGTATTTGTAAAGATATTCCAGACTATTTTAGTTCTGGTTTTCGGTTATCTATTGATATTTTTTCTGGTCGGGGCCGTGAACCGCGGAGTAAAGGATTTAAAGGCCAAGCATCTCATAAGAAAAGACATTGTCTATATTCTTAATTTCATAATCATAGTAGCCGTCATTCTGGTATGGGGCCATAATGTTGAATCACTGACTATATTTATAAGCGCGGTCGGCGCCGGTGTCGCAGTGGCATTGCACGAGGCAATATTGTGTATCGCGGGCTGGCTGCTTATACTGCTGCGCCGGCCCTATGAAGTGGGGGACAGGGTTGAGCTGGGCGGCGTCAAGGGGGACGTGATCGATATCCAGCTCTTTCACACAGCATTACTGGAGATCGGTAATTGAGTGGACGACGACCAGAGTACTGGAAGGCTTGTGAATGTTCCCAATAGCGCGGTCTTCAAACAGGAAAATTTCAATTATGACCGGGGGTTTGAATACATCTGGAACGAGATCAGGGTATTAGTGACTTTTGAAAGTGACTGGAAGCGCGCAAAGGAGATCATGTTGGGACATGCCCATAAGGTAGTTGAAGGAAAAGAAGAGATAGTGAAAAAGAAGATCAAGGCCATGTCCAGCCCCTATATGATCCATTACGGCGAACTGACCCCGATCGTGTATTCCAAGATCAAGGACAGCGGAGTGGAATTGACGCTTCGCTATCTGACCGAGGCTAAAAAGCGCCGCGCGACTCAGGATGTACTCTCTCAGGAGATCCTGGATGATTTCGAGAAGGAAGAAAAAGTCAATTTTGCCTATACCACCTACTGGATAGTTAAATGAGAAATTCCGGCTTTGCAAAAGAGGCAGGTTTGCGTGTAAAATAAGGACATTATGTTAGCAAGAATACTCGGAATAATATGGATAGGCCTGGGGCTGTTATGGCTGTTCAAACCCGAGTCGCTTAAAAACCGCCTTCAAAGGAAAATGAACCGCAGGATAATGTTTGTCGTGTACGGGTTTCTTCTCGTGTTCGGGTTCCTCATGACAGGCAGCGTGATAAAGACACCCGGCCTTGTCCCAAAAGTAATAGGGGTGCTCGGGATGGTCCTGGCAATAAGGGCGATCATTCTGATAACATCAAAGACTTCCGAAAAGATATTTGAGTGGTGGGGGAACAGGCCCCCTGGCTTTTACAGGACATGTGCTTTATTTATGCTTATCATCGGCACGATGATGATATACGCTTAAAGGAGGAAGAATGGGATCTGATAGAAGCAAGCTGACAAAGATATTTTTAATATTATGCGGTATATGTGTCTTTGTGTCAGTGAACCACGGTTTCGCGGGCGCGCAGAATACAGCTGCCGGGCAGGACGCTGCCGCGGAAGAAGACGCGCGTTGGCAGGAAGATATAAGCCAGAAGATGGACAGGGCCATTAAAATACTGAATGTGATAAGGAAAGAAGTGGATGAGAGCGCCAAGAAAGCTGACGCTGCCGCTCCCGCGGAGCTGAAGAGCGGGCAGGCCGAGAGCGAACTTGGAAAAGAGGTAAAGGAGAAGACCAGCCTGGCAGTAAGGATATGGAGGAAAATACGCAAAGTCTTAAATCCTGAAGAAACATCTCCTTCTGGTGAGATCGAAGAAGACTGGACCAAGGACGCGGAACAGAAAGTTGATACGATGGTCAAGGCAGGCGAAAAAGTGCATCGGATGCTTTCGGCCTATACGACGGAGGCGCAAGAGGGAACCCCGCCGGGAGAAGGAGCTCCCTGGGATGAATCCCTGAAATATAAAATAAACAAGACCATAAAAGTGTTAGAAGCAGTGAGGAAAGAGATAGACGAGGAGGAAAAGGCAGAAAACAAAGAATAAAGGAGGACATGATGAAGTCCCTTGTTTTTACCCTTGCGATACTGATAGCCATGGCGGGCAGCCATTTCGCTGTTGCGGAACCGGAGTATGAATTCGATTTTGAAAAAGATACCGAGGGATGGGAGATCCCGGACTTTGCGATGGAACAGGGTGACCATGTTGCCAGGTCACTGGATATAAGTCCGGACAAGTCCAGGACTGGCAAGAATTCGCTTAAGGTGGAATGTGAATTCCCCGGTGATTTATGGACCGCGGCCCTGATCGAATACAAGAAGGACCTGGACCTGCGTGGGTTCAAAAGTATTTCCGCGGACATATATCTTCCCAGGAAGGCAAAGGGGGATCTCTATTTAGCCAGGTTCATATTGACTGTTGGGCCGTGGTATCGCGTTGAGATGAGGAACCCGGTCCTTTTAATCGCCGGGAAATGGAACAGGATAGAATGCGATCTTGATGCCGGGGCCAACGAGATGGCATACTGGCGGTGCAGCAAGAAAGAGGAATGTGTCTCGGCGAACCTGTACCATGTCAGGAAGATAGACTTACGGATAGAATACAACGCTAACCCCTGGCAGGGTGGCCCGCCCTATAATGGCCCTGTTTATGTCGACAACATAGTCATAGAGTAGGAGTTGAGTTTGGCAGAAGAGAATTTAGTGACGAAGTTTAAAGACTCCTCGTCCAAATATTCCGCGGAAACGGCGATTCAACATAAAAAAGGTGAGAAGTGGATCGATCTTTCGTTCGGCGATCTGGGACTCAAGGTGGTATCGCTCTCCGGATTTTTATTGAGGCGAGGCGTTCGAAAAGATGATAAGATCGCCCTCCTGTTCCGCAACCGGCCCGAGTGGCCCTTGATATTTTTTGCCACTGTATCCCTGGGAGCGGTCGCCATACCCCTTAATCCCGATGCGAACGAGAAAGAGATAGAAGGGATATTAAGGGATTCCGATTGCAGGTTCGTGTTCACAAGTGATGGAGAGCTTTTCGATAAGATATCCTCACTGGAAAGCTCGCTTTTGAAAAAGATCGTTTCTGTTGATTCAGATGAATTCAAAAAAGCGGTCAGTTGTCCCGAACATTTCTCCGGCACCAAAACAGAGATATCCCCCGATGACCTGGCATGTCTTTTATATACATCCGGCACCACTGATAAGCCGAAAGGGGTCATGCTTTCCCATAAGAACCTTTTGTCCAACACTTCGTCCCTGAATCAGTCGAAGATATTTTCGCCTGAAGACAGAATCCTTTCTATCCTTCCACTGCATCATGCCTATTCGCTGACAGTGACGATGATGTTGCCGCTTCTTTTCGGTGGCAGTATTGTTTATCCCGGGAGTATCCGGACTGACGAGTTGCTCAAGACCATGATAGAGGTCAATCCGACCATGTTCGTGGTAGTGCCTCAGATGCTCCATTTATTCTCCAAGAACATCGAAGACCGGCTCGAAAAGATGCATTTTCTGGCCAGGTTCTTCTTGAAGGCCGTGCTCAACTTTTTGTATAAATTCAGGAAGAGAACGGGGATCAACCTGACGCCGCTGCTTCTTCGTGGATCCCACAGCAAGTTCGGGAGATCGCTGCGGTTTTTCGTGAGCGGCGGCGCGAAACTTGATGAAGACGTCGAAAAATTGTTATTTAAATTCGGGTTCACGGTATTAGAGGGTTACGGCCTTACCGAAACCTCGCCTGTTCTGACAATGAACCTCCCCGAAGAGTACAAGATAGGGTCAGCGGGCAGAGCTGTTCCCGGTGTAGAATTGAAGATCGAGAACAAGGATAAAAGCGGCGTGGGTGAAATCGTGGTGAGAGGTCCGAACATTATGAAGGGATATTACCACAGGGATGACCTGACCGCGGAGGTTATAAAAGAAGGCGGGTGGTTCCATACAGGTGACCTGGGGTATGTTAATAGGAAGGGGTTCCTGTTCCTGACCGGCAGGTTAAAGGAAGTGATCGTGCTGAGCTCGGGCCTGAACATATATCCCGAGGAGATAGAAGATGCGTATTCCAAACACCAGGCGATTAAGGAGATATGCGTGTTCGAGGTCCCGTTCAAAAAAGGCCAGGAGGAACGTCTGGTCCTGTGGGCCGTTATAGTGCCCGACATCGAATTTTTCAGGAAATACACCGAGGTGAATTTAGAATTCCTGCTCAGGGAAAGGCTGGCCAACATTTCGAAAAAGCTGCCTCCATCCAAAAGGATCATGGGGTTCACGATAACGCTTGAAAAGTTTCCGCGTACCGTCCTGGGCAAGATCAAGAGGTTCGCCGTTAAAGAGACCTATCTTCCCAGGATAATCCGGGGAGAAAAACAGGTTTCAAAACAGAAAGAATTGTCGGAAGAAGACAAAGAGCTGCTGGGTTCGGATGCCGGCAGGAAGATAATAGAGTATCTCAAGAAACAGACCCGGACCAAAAAGGATATCATCCCTGATGATATGCTGGAGATCGATCTTGGCATAGATTCTCTGGGCAGGATCGAACTTGCTTCAGGGCTTGAAAAAGCGTTCGGCATGAAAATAAAAGATGAGATCATCGGAAGAGCCTTTACCGTCAGGGAGCTTATCACGGGCGTTGCATCGCTTGGCAAAGAAGGCCCCGCGCCCGGTCCCCAAAAGGAAAAAGTTTACGGCCCGGAGGACTGGGGGAGGCTTTTACGGGTGCCGCCGAGGGAAGAGAACCTCAAAAAGATCGATCGGAACCCGGGCTTTGGATCGTGGCTTGTAGGCTTTTTCTTTATACGGCTTATTTACGTGATCTTCAGGATATTCTACAATCTGAAGGTGGAAGGAAGGGAGAATTTTCCCGAAACCGGCCCGTGCATAGTATACGCGAATCATATAAGTTTTTTCGACGGGTTCCTTGTCGGCGTGTCTTTGCCTCACCCTCCACGGCTGGACCTCTTTTTCATCGGTTTCAGGGTGTTTTTTAGTGCCCCGATCGTTCGTAACCTTATAAAGCTGGGAAGGCTCATACCTCTTGATTTTTCTACGCATCTTCTGGAAGCCCTGAGAAGCGGTTATTATGTTTTAGAGGGCGGAAGGAAGGTGTGCCTGTTCCCGGAAGGCATGCGGACCCTTGACGGGAATGTAAGCAGGTTCAAAAAGGGATTCGGTGTCCTGGTGAAGGAATCAAATGCGAAGCTGGTCCCGCTCATCATTAAGGGAGCGTATGAGGCCTGGCCGAGAACGTCAAAATTTCCTAAGCGCCACCCGATAACAGTGAAGATCGGCAAGGTCCTGGACCCGGCTGAGGTAGAAAAAGAAGGTTTCAGGCTGGGCGCTGAAGACAGTTATGAAGCGATATGCGTCGGCGCGAGAAAAGCGTTGATCGAACTGAAGGGAAAAAGATGAAAATATTTTTATGGCTGATCGTTTTTATTGCTTTTGGTGTTCTTGTTTTAGCGTTGATAAGGTATATCGAGAGGCACAGCCTGTTTTTTCCGATGAAAGGGATCGCTGTCACTCCCGAAGAGGCAGGGATACCGTATGAGGACATTTATTTCAACACGTCCGATAATAAACGGTTGAACGGCTGGTTTATCCCCGCTGAAGGAGCGAGATACACTGTTCTGTTCTGCCACGGCAACGCCGGGAACATAAGCCACAGGTTCGAGAAGATAATCATGTTTCGCGCGTTCGGCGTCAACACGTTCATCTTTGATTACCGTGGCTACGGGAACAGTAAAGGGGTGCCGTCCGAGCATGGACTGTGCAGGGACGGGGCCGCGGCGTATAAATACCTTACAGAGGGCCGCGGGATCCCTGGAGAGGATATCGTCCTTTACGGAGAGTCCATCGGCGGAAGCGTGGTGATCGATCTCGCCCGGAAGGTAAAAGTGGGGGCGCTGATCACGGAAGAGGCCTTCTCGTCCATTAAAGATATGGCCCGTATAGCCTATCCGTTCGTTCCACATTTCATATTTTCATCCAGGTTTGATTCTGTCCCCAAGATCAAGAATATCACCTGTCCGAAACTGATCATCCACAGCATAGATGATGAGATCGTACCTTTTTATCTGGGAGAAAAACTTTTTGAAGCGGCAACGCCGCCGAAAAAGTTCCTCAAAATAAGAGGGGGGCACAATACGGCATTTTTCGACTCAGAAGAGAAGTTCAAGGAAGGCATCCGCGCCTTTTTGCAAGAAGACGTGCCACAGCAGGAATGAAGACGAACGACCAAACCTTTCCAGGTATCCAAGAGAAGACCGCTGATGTGCTGAAGAGGGGAGGTGTTATCTCCCAGGGACTGCGGAATTTTGAATTCAGGCCGGAGCAGCTTCAGATGGCGGAGGCGATAAGTAAGGCCATTGAAGCCGGCCGGCATCTGATAGTAGAGGCGGGAACGGGAATAGGAAAGAGCCTGGCATATCTCATACCTTTTGTCATTTACGCTGCTGAAAACAATAAAAAGGTCATAGTTTCAACGAATACCAAGACGCTCCAGAACCAGCTGTATCTGAAAGACCTGCCGTTTTTAAACGAGACCCTGGGATTGAAATTCAATTACTCGCTTTGTCTTGGGTCGGAGAACTATATATGTTTGAGGAGGCTCAAAAGCGGGCACGCGCGTGATCTGTTTGATCCGGGTTCGCAGCTCGAAGAGATAAAAAAGATAGCGGAGTGGGCCCTGATGACCGGCACAGGGATCAGGTCAGATATTGGATTCATCCCGAGAAGCGCGGTATGGGCTAATCTGTGCAGGGAACCGGACCTGTGCCTGGGGAGGAAGTGTTCCTGCTGGAAGGAGTGTTTTTACAAAAAAGCGAAGAAGCAGGAAAAACGATCCCATATCCTGATAACAAACCATTCCCTGTTCTATACCAATCTTGCCTCGGGCGGCCAGGTCCTGCCGAACTTTCACGCGGTAGTGTTCGATGAGGCCCAGACCCTTGAAGACGTGGCGACAAGTTACCTCGGCCTTGAAGTGAGCGATACAAAAATAAAATATTTATTTGATTCGATATATAATCCGAAGAGGAAAAAGGGGCTCTTGACCGGGTTCAAGAAAACACACAGGCGGATGGTAAAAGAGATCGAGGAGCGCCTGTCTGAATCAAGGAAGGCGCGCGATAAGTTTTTTTGCGAGATCAGGCAGATGTTCGGCGAGGACGTTGATTCAAAGAGAATAAGGACAAAGAATATCGTGCCCAATTACCTGGAAGAGCCTCTGGAGCGTCTCAGCGGCGCGTTGTCGGAGCTCTTGCCTTACGCGAGATCCGATGAGGACGAAGCATTGATAAAATCATACCTGAAGAGATGCGGTAACCTGGCGGGAGACCTGGCGTTCGTTTTAAACCATCCAAGGGATGATTATGTCTACTGGGTCGAGATCTCGAGCAAAAGAGGGGGCAAGAAGTATTCGCTTTTCGCGTCTCCCATAGAGATAGCGGAAGAATTGAACAAGCAGCTCTTTGAAAAGATAAGGCCGATCGTACTCACGTCGGCCACGCTGTCCACGAACGACAGTTTTGATTTTATCCAGGGGCGTCTCGGGATAAGGGACTGCGATAAGCTCCTTCTGGATTCTCCGTTCGACTACCAGAATAATGTTCTCCTGTATCTTCCCCGGAAGATAGAGGATCCAAAACATCAGTTCGATATATTCCGGAAACAGGTCCTTGAACATATCAAAGAGATAGTGAATATCATGAAAGGCAGGACATTTATCCTGTTTACCAGCTATAGAATGCTGAATGAGGCGTTCGAGGACATGGCCTTAAGCTGCGGGGACATAAATCTGTTGAGGCAGGGAGCCATGCCCCGTTACGAGCTGCTTAAGAATTTCAAGCGGAACGAGAATTCAGTTCTCCTTGGGACCGCCACTTTCTGGCAGGGGATAGATGTCCCGGGGAGATCCCTGGAATGCGTTATCATCACGAAGCTGCCTTTTTCCGTTCCGGATGATCCCATAACAGAGGCAAGGATGGAACTGATAGAATACCGTGGCGGAAATCCTTTTATGGAATATCAGATGCCGCAGGCGATAATGATGTTCAAACAGGGCTTCGGCCGGCTGATAAGGGCAAGATCAGATAAAGGAATAGTGGCTGTCCTGGACCCGCGTATAAGGACAAGGTTTTACGGGAGGTCATTCATAAGCGCGTTGCCTGAGTGCGGGCACACTGATGATATCAAAGACATAAACAGCTTTTTCAAATGCCACTTGGACTGAATAAGGGGTCGCGTCTAGACGCGACCCCTTATCTGCGGTTATACTTTTACTACGTTTGTGGCGTGTTCACCTTTGGGGCCCTGTTCGATCTCGAATTCGACTTCCTGGCCTTCCTCCAAGACCTTGTATCCCTCGCCCTGGAGCGCGCTGTGATGCACGAATACATCATTGCCTGACTCAGGGGTAATAAATCCAAAACCTTTCTGGTTATTGAACCATTTGACTTTACCTCTTGCCATTGTTCACTACCTCCTTATTTCCGTGAAGTTATCGTAATGACGGCAGAAAAAAAACCACACGGGTAGTCAAAAACTTACCATGTGGTTCATTAAAATCACTGCCTTATTTACTGCCAGCTTCACTTCGTGACTAGTATACATCACGCATATGATTTGTCAAGCATGACCTCCACCACCTGGTCTAATTTGATCTTCTGTTTTTTCGGATCGCCCTTTTTCAAATTGTCGTGATAAGCAAGGAGCCTATCCGGCGGATTTCAAAAAAAATACTTGACAAAAAGTGAAGATTTTCTATAATGTAATTTCGTTAGCACTCTTGGTCCGAGAGTGCTAAAGTGGGATCAAGGTTAAATTCCAAAAAATAAAAGACGGAGGAGAGAATTATGGAAGTAAAACCACTTGGAGACAGAGTTCTTGTCGAGGTTCTGGACGCGGAAGAGATCACAAAGGGAGGCATTGTGCTTCCTGATACCGCCAAGGAAAAACCACAGCAGGCAAAGGTCCTGGCTGTCGGAAAGGGGAAAGTGTCAGAAGAAGGTAAAGTCGTCCCACCGGAGGTGAAGGTCGGGGATATGGTGCTATATGGCAAGTATTCCGGCACGGAACTGAAGATAGACGACAGGAATCTTCTCATGATGAAGGAAGAAGATATCCTGGGTGTTGTAAACAAGTAGTCTGAGAAAACAACTGAAAATAACTAAGGAGGAATAAACATGGCAAAGCAGTTACAATTCGGCGAAGAGGGACGCCGCTCCATCCTGAAAGGCGTTGAGCAGCTCGCAAGCGCTGTAAAGGTCACCTTGGGTCCCAAGGGGAGGAATGTGGTGCTTGAGAAGAAGTTCGGTGCGCCTACAATAACCAAGGATGGTGTTACCGTCGCGAAAGAGATAGAGCTTGAAAACGCCTATGAGAACATGGGCGCGGAAATGGTCAAAGAGGTCGCTTCCAAGACCAGCGATGTGGCCGGCGACGGCACAACCACCGCTACGGTCCTTGCGGAAGCTATCTACAGGGAAGGCCTTAAGAACGTGACTGCCGGAGCGAATCCAATGCAGTTAAAAAGAGGCATTGACAGGGCCGTGGCTACTATAGTAGCAGCGCTGAAAGAAATGTCCACACCCACCAAAAGCACAAATGAGATATCACAGGTAGCCGCCATAGCCGCTAACAACGATAAAGTCATCGGGGACAGAATAGCAGAGGCGATGGACAAGGTCGGCAAAGACGGTGTTATCACGGTTGAAGAGGGTAAGACCCTTGATACCACCCTCAACCTGGTCGAAGGCATGCAGTTCGAGCAGGGGTATTTGTCGCCTTATTTCGTGACCGATGCGGAAAGGATGGAATGTATCCTGGAAAATCCGTACATCCTTATTCACGAAAAGAAGATCTCCAGCATGAAGAACCTGCTGCCGGTCCTTGAAAAGATCGCACAGGCAGGCAAGCCTTTACTCATTATTTCCGAAGAGACGGAAGGCGAAGCCCTGGCCACTCTGGTAGTGAACAAGCTCCGTGGCACTTTGAGCGCTTGCGCGGTAAAAGCGCCGGGATACGGGGACAGGAGAAAGGCCATGCTTGAGGACATAGCAGTGCTTACCGGTGGAAGGGCCATTACCGAGGACCTCGGCATCAAACTGGAGAATGTGAAGATCGAGGACCTTGGTACCGCGAAGAAGGTCACGATCGATAAGGAAGATACGACGATAGTTGAAGGTGCCGGCACCACGGAAGCGGTAAAGGCGAGGATAAGCCAGATAAAAAGGCAGATAGATGACAGCGATTCCGACTATGATAAAGAAAAACTCCAGGAACGTCTTGCCAAGCTTTCCGGAGGTGTTGCTGTGATCAACGTCGGGGCAGCTACTGAGATCGAAATGAAAGAGAAAAAAGCGAGGATCGAGGACGCTCTTCATGCCACAAGGGCGGCTGCAGAGGAAGGCATTGTCCCGGGCGGCGGGATAGCGCTTTTGAGGGCAAGAAAAAAGCTGTCCGATCTCAAGATGAATGGCGACGAGCTGGTCGGCGTGAAGATCATAGAAAAATCACTGGAAGCCCCTGTTAAAGAGATCGCTTCCAATGCCGGACGCGAGGGCGCGGTCATTGTCCAGCAGATCGAGGACAAGAAAGATGCTCGCTGGGGGTATGATGCCGAAGCTGATGAACTTACAGACATGGTCAAGGCCGGCATAATTGATCCGACAAAGGTCACCAGGAGCGCTCTTCAGAACGCCGCAAGCGTTGCGGCGCTTATGCTGACGACCGAGGCGATCGTGTGCGATAAGCCGGAAAAAGATGGCGGCGGCGGAATGCCGGGCGGAATGCCGGGCGGAATGCCGGGCGGAATGGGTGGAATGATGTAACTTGGCGATAAGTCAAGCGATTGTTGAAGGGGCAGGCGGAAACGCTTGCCCCTTTTTTTGTTTGATAGGGCTGTTTGGAGCACTCCTGCCAGGGGACGTAAAATTTGCTCCAGCGGCAAATTTTACTCCGTGATTGCCTCGCAACCCCCGCCTTCGGCGGGGGACCGAGCTTGCCCGGCAATCAAGGCCCCTGTACGGAGTGTTCCAAACAGCCCTTTCTAATATAACCATTCAAGGGTAGCAGGTCACCATTAAGGGTGACCTGCTACCCCTTGTCTTCTGACTTCTGAAATCGCTTGACTTATAGGGGGAGTGTGTTAAAATTGAATCGTACTTCAGGGTAAGGTGGTCCTGCTTGAATGTGCGGGAAATCCCTTAGCCGGTGGTGAAGCTCCTTAGGAGATGAGTCCACGAGATCACTAGTGATCAGAATCCGTTGGAATCGGATACCGACCGTATAGCCGGGACGGGAGAAGTAACATAAGAGATCGTTACGATTTCCAAAAGCCCTGAAGCAACTTCAGGGCTTTTTTTATAAGACAAAGAAAAAAAATGGAAGAGAAGAATAAGAAGATCAAGCTCAATGCGATAGAAGATGTTGTAGGGGATATAGCCGCGGGCCGCATGGTCATAGTGGTTGATGACCCTTCCAGAGAGAACGAAGGTGACCTGATAACCTCCGCGGAGCATATCACGCCGGAGGCGGTGAACTTCATGATCAAGCACGGACGGGGGCTGATCTGCGTGCCCATGGAGGAAGCGCTAGCTGAAAAACTCGAACTTCACCATATGTCAAGGGACCCGCAGGACCCGTATAAAACGGCATGGGCGGTCTCTGTTGACGCGAGGAGGAACGTGACCACCGGGATATCCGCCCATGACCGCGCAAGGACAATAAAACTTCTTTCCTCGAAGAGGGCCACTGCCGGTGATTTTATAAAGCCCGGCCATGTTTTTCCGCTCAGGGCCAGGAAAGGCGGAGTGCTCGTGCGCGCGGGCCACACAGAGGCCTGCGTGGACCTGATGAGACTCGCGGGTAACAGGCCGGCCGGTGTTATATGCGAGATCATGAATGAGGACGGGACAATGGCGAGGATGCAGGATCTCGCCAGGTTTGCCCGGAAACACGGCCTGAAGATATGCACCATCGAGGACCTTATCCGCTATAAAAGGAGCAAGGAAAAACTTATCGAGAAGATAGCGGAAACAGTCCTGCCCACTCCTTTTGGGGAATTTCAGCTGAAGGCTTACCGGTCCATGATAGACGACTACCAGCATCTGGCGCTGGTCAAAGGGGATGTAACCAGTGGTGAGGTGCTAGTGAGGGTTCATTCCCAGTGTCTTACCGGGGACGTGTTCCATTCTCTCCGCTGCGATTGCGGCGATCAGCTGGAAAAAGCCATGTACATGATAGCTGATAAAGGCAAAGGCGTTGTCCTGTATCTTTCGCAGGAAGGCAGGGGCATAGGCATCATGAACAAGATCAAGGCTTACCAGCTCCAGGATGGGGGGCTGGATACGGTAGACGCAAATGAGCAGCTCGGGTTCAAACCTGATCTGAGGGATTACGGTATTGGCGCGCAGATACTGGCCGACCTTGGATTGAAAAAGATAAACCTTTTGACGAATAACCCCAGGAAGGTCATCGGGCTGGAAGGTTATGGTTTACGTGTGGTAAAAAGGATCCCGCTGGAGGTCAAGCCGGTAGAGAAGAACAGGGATTATCTCCGGACAAAGAAGTACCGGCTGGGACATGAGTTGACGGAGGTATAAAAGCAAGTTAGTTGAATTAGTCAATAGTCGATAGCCAATAGCCTATAGACCATTGACTGTTTAACTGATAATAATCCAATGAAAAAGGAGGAACAAAAATGGCAGGCAAAAAGACGATCAAGGTGGACCTGATAGCCAAGGGTAAGAAATTCGGGATAGTGGTATCCAGGTTTAATGAGTTCATCTCATCAAAACTCATGGATGGAGCAGTAGATACTCTTATCCAGCACGGAGTAAAAGAACAGGACGTGTCCATAGTATGGGTGCCGGGTTCTTTCGAGATACCCATGGTGGCTAAGAAGATGACCGGATCGGGCAAATATGACGGGGTGATATGCCTCGGCGCGATAATACGGGGAGCAACGCCCCATTTTGATTTTATCGCCAGTGAGGCCGCCAAAGGCGTGGCGAAAGTCGCGATGGAAAGCGATACACCCTGCGTGTTCGGCATTATAACCACTGACAACCTTGAACAGGCTCTTGACAGGGCCGGTACGAAAAGCGGGAACAAGGGCAGGGAAGCGGCCAAGACCGCTATTGAGATGTGTAACCTGTACTCCGTTATATAAAATAAGGAATATATCCGATGCGAAGACGCACCAAGTCGCGAGAGATAGCCCTGCAGATACTTTACGCCTGGGATATAACCAGGGAGCCCATCGAAGAATGCCGGCGGAAGTTCTGGGAGAACAACAAGAGCGCTGAAAAGTCCGTTGTGGAATTTTCGGATTTCATCATTTTTGGCGTGGAAGCCAATCAGGAAAAAGTCGATAGTATCATAACGGGTTGCGCCACCAACTGGAGGCTGGAGCGCATGGCCACCATTGACAGGAACGTGCTCCGGATCGCCTCGTTTGAGCTTCTTTTCGTCCAGGAGATACCACCCAAAGTCGCCATAAACGAAGCTATCGAGATGGCCAAGAAATACGGGGACTGGGACTCGGGCAAATTCGTGAACGGGATACTCGATAAGATAAAAAAAGACGAAACAAACAGGACGGGAGAATGACATGATGTCTTATAACAAGGGAAACTTCGCGGACCTTCACGTGCATACCATTTTTTCTGACGGGATGTTCCTGCCCGAAGAAGCTGTCAAGACCGCTGTCGGTCTCGGCCTGAAAGCCATAGCCATAACCGACCATGATTGCATAGAAGGGATAACTCCAGCCATGGAAGCGGCAAAAAACACTGATCTGGAGATCATTCCCGGCATTGAGATCTCCGCGTACGTGGAGGATACGGAAATACATCTTTTGGGCTATTTTCTGGATTGGCAGGAACCTTCACTGGTCGAAAGACTTAACAGGATGAAAGAGAACCGGCGTAAGAGGATGATGAAAATGATACAGCGGCTTCAGGAACAAGGACTGGATATAAGCGAACAGGATGTGTTCGAAATAGACCTGAGGGGGACCGTGGGCCGGCTTCATCTCGCTCATGTAATGATGGAAAAAGGGTTCATAAGCAGTACAAAAGAGGCTTTTGGGAAATATATAGGTGGCGGGAAGCCATGTTTTGTGCAGCATAAACGCCTTGATTGCACCGAAGCGATCAATATGGTCATAAAAGCCGGCGGAGTTCCTGTCCTGGCTCATCCCGGCGTGTCCGGAGTCGATAAATACATTCCAGTTCTCGTGGAAGCAGGTATCAAAGGGCTGGAAGTCTATCACACCGATCATTCTTCAGCCGATAATGACAGGTACCTGAAGCTGACAGAAAAATATTCTCTGCTGGTCACCGGTGGTTCAGACTGCCACGGCATGAAAAAAGGTAGCATCCTTATGGGCAGGGTCAGGGTGAGCAGGGACACAGTGGCAAAAATCCGAAAAGAATCGGAAAAGATCCGCGCTAGATGAAGACGAAAAGCAATAAAGATATGGAATATATGCGGCTGGCGCTTCAGCTGGCCGCAAAGGCAACGGATAAGACGTCCCCCAATCCCATGGTCGGAGCGGTCATCTTGAAGGACGGAAAGATCATCGGCCGGGGATATCACCGCAAGGCAGGGGAAGACCACGCGGAGATCATGGCCATAAAGGACGCGGCAGGCAGATCATCGGGAGCGGAGATGTTCGTCACGCTTGAGCCCTGCTCCAATTACGGAAAAACGCCTCCATGCGTGCCAGTGATAATCGAGAGCGGGATCAAAAAGGTGAACATCGCCATGCGTGACCCCAATCCCGTTAATGCCGGACGGGGGATAAAGTCCCTGCGCGCGGCGGGTATATCAGTGAAGGTCGGGCTGTGCGGAGATGGGGCCCGCGGATTGAACAGAAAATATATAAAATACATCACCACGGGGTATCCCTATGTAACGGTGAAACTGGCGCAGTCTCTTGACGGGAAGATCGCGGCCCGCGATGGTTCGTCAAAATGGATCACGTCTTCGGGCTCAAGAACGCGCGCGAAAAAAATGCGTTCATTTTTTGATGCCGTGGTTGTGGGGGCCAATACCGTGTGCGAGGATGACCCGCTTCTATTGAACTGGAAAGGAGCGCCTTACAGGACCCGCAGGGTCGTCGTGGACTCTTCTTTACGTATGCCTTTCGATTCCAATCTCATCAAGAGCGCAGGAAAATCCCCTGTTATCATCGCGACAACTGACAGGGCTCAGGGATCACTGGTTAAAAAGTTCAGCAAAGTCAAAGGAGTGGAAATATTCGTCGTTAGAAGCAAAAACAAGAAGGTCAATCTCAGGGCCTTTCTGAAAAAATTGGGACGGAATGATATCGCGAACGTGCTGGTGGAAGGCGGCGGGGAACTGGTCGGGAGCTTTATTGATGAAGGACTGGTCGATGAATGGATGTTCTTTATCGCGCCAAAGATACTTGGAGGCGCCGCATCCTCCGTAAAAGGCAGTGGTGTGGCGAATATCCGTAAGGCCATAGACCTTCGCGATGTTGAATTCGAGAAGTCCGGCAGGGATATAATGGTGAGAGGGTTCACATGTTCACGGGTATAATAGGGGAAAAAGGGATCGTCAGAGGTATTTCACGGGAAAGGTCGGGCGCGCGCCTGAAAATATCGTGTGATAAAATAAACCGGGAATTAAAAACAGGGGATAGTGTCGCTGTCAACGGCGTGTGCCTGAGCGTCACGGACGTTGATGATAGCGTGGTATTTGACGTCGTGCGAAATACCCTGGCAAAGACCGGCCTGAAGAGGTTAAAGACAGGCGATACCGTTAATCTTGAAAGCGCGATGAGGCTGGGAGACAAGGTCAACGGGCATATGGTGACCGGGCATGTTGACGGTGAGCGCGCGGTCAGGAACAACATGGACACGTCAGAGGGATGGATCATTGATATTGCCGCGGCCATGGGAGATGAAAAATATCTTGTGCCAAAGGGCGCTGTAGCCGTGGATGGGGTAAGCTTGACCGTGGGTAAAACATACGGCGGGTTTTTCAGGGCCTACCTGATCCCGCTCACACTGGAGGAGACCACATTAAAATTGAAAAAAACAGGCGATTATGTTAATGTTGAATTTGATATAATGGCGAAATATTCCAGAAAAGTCGGGGGAGGCAGTATTACCGAGGAGACGTTGAGGAGGACGGGGTTTTTGGATTAGTCGATAGTCAATAGACCATCGACCATAGACTTACTTGCGCTTGAATTTGTAAACTAAGGAGGGATCGATGAGGCGGATAGTTGTTTTGGCGGTAAGTGCAGCGCTCGTTTTTTCGTTTGCCGGAGCTGTTTACGCGGACGGCCCCCTGAAGAAACTCGGGCGTGGCATAGCAAATCTGGTGACATGCCCGCTGGAGCTTCCCACCGGGATAGGAAGAGCTGCCACTGAGGACGGGGCCATAGCCGCTTTTACCTGGGGCATCCTGAAGGGGACGTTCAATATTGTCAAGAGAGCCGGTGTAGGGGCCTATGAGATCATAACGTTTCCAGTGCCTTTTCCAGCGGATTACAAGCCGATATTGGACGATCCCGAGTTCTTTTTCGGGAAAGAGATGGGCGTTTTCAGAAAATAATACTTTCATGCAAGTTGCAAGATCCATATTAAAATGATAATATAACGGCGGAATCGGGGCGTAGCGCAGTTTGGCTAGCGCGCCACGTTCGGGACGTGGAGGTCCTGGGTTCAAATCCCAGCGCCCCGACCAATTCGGAAGAAAACGCGAAATAAACAAAAAAGTTAAAGCGTAAGATTTGAAACTATAAGTTAAAATTAAAAATCATTTAAAAGAATTATTATCGAACCAG
>Ga0163203_1000018_pt1 | contig 40684 bp, 44 predicted proteins | sample PL_2010_330m_FD_113534 | JGI IMG/M metagenome (GOLD analysis project Ga0163203, IMG submission 113534) | Freshwater microbial communities from Powell Lake, British Columbia, Canada to study Microbial Dark Matter (Phase II) - PL_2010_330m | ecosystem: Environmental > Aquatic > Freshwater > Lake ... | reverse complement strand
GATAAAGGGGGTGAGGTAGATTAGAATCTTAAAACCAGTTTGTCATTATCACCCACCAATGCTATACTCTGGCATACATCACCAGCTAGAAGGGATGATTTTAATATGAAAAGAGCTGACCGGCGTGCCTGGGATGAACTGCGACCGATAAAAATAACCCCCGGCGCTCAGAGCTTTGCCGAAGGCTCGGCACTGATAGAACTGGGAATGACCCGGGTGCTGTGCTCGGTAAGCGTTGAGGACAGGGTGCCTGCTTTCCTCAGGGGGGAGGGCACGGGCTGGGTTACGGCAGAATACTCCATGCTGCCCCGGGCTACCGTTAGCCGAACCCCACGCGATTCATCACTGGGCAGGATTGCCGGTAGAAGCCAGGAGATTCAGCGCCTCATCGGGCGCTCACTACGGGCAGTAACCGACCTCACCACACTGGGGGAAAGAACCCTGATTGTAGACTGTGATGTTCTCCAGGCCGACGGCGGCACCAGAACGGCCGCCATTACCGGCGCCTATGTAGCCTTACACCAGGCCATGCAGACCCTGACCAATATGGGGGTGCTGTCGTCCATACCGCTAAGTAGTGCCGTAGCCGCCACCAGCGTCGGTATTGTGCACAGTTACATGATGCTGGACCTGTGCTACGATGAAGACTGCTCTGCCGAGGTCGACTTTAATGTGGTGATGACCGGGCAGGGTAAGTTTGTTGAGATTCAGGGCACCGCTGAAACCAAGCCCTTCAGCAAGGAGACCACTGACTCCTTACTCTCCCTGGCCGAAAAGGGCATCAAAGAGCTGTTTGAAGTCCAGCAGGCTGCCATGGAAACGCTTAAATAGATAAATTAAGGTCTTACCTGCCCGCTACCGAAGATAATCCACTTATAGGTAGTCAGTTCCTTTACCCCCAGCGGACCCCGGGCATGCAGTTTCTGGGTGCTAATGCCCACCTCAGCCCCCAAGCCAAACTGACTGCCATCGGTAAACCGGGTGCTGGCATTGACATAGACACAGGCGGCATCTACCTCGTTAAGGAAACGCATCGCTGACTGATATTCCTCGGTAATAATAGCCTCAGAATGTCCTGAGCCGTAGCACTCAATATGTTCCAGCGCCTCATCCAGAGAATCCACCACTTTAACCGCCGCCACCAGCGATAGAAACTCCTTGCCCCAATCCTCGTCTGTAGCCGGGACGAGCTTCAAAGAAGGCTGCGACTTAAGGATAGCCAACGCCCGCTCATCGCAGTGCATCTCCACCCCCGCCTTCGCCCACTCCGCCGCCACCAGAGGCAGGTAGCGCTCGGCAAGAGCAGCGTGAACCAGCAGGGAGTCCAAGGCATTGCAAACCGTGGGGCGCTGCACCTTGGCATTAAAGGCTATAGCCACTGCCTTGGCCACATCGGCGCTCTTGTCCACATAGGTATGGCACACACCAATCCCACCGCTAACTACCGGCATCACCGCCTTTTCCGAGACGAACTTTATCAGCCCAGCCCCACCCCGCGGAATAATCAGGTCAATGATGTCGTTCATCTTCAGCAGGTGCTCAACCAGGGCTCGGTCGGTATTTTCAATAAACTGCACCGCCCCGTCAGGCACTCCAGCTCTGGTTACCGCCTGTTGAACTAATTTAGCTAAAGCACTATTAGAGTGAATTGCCTCCCTACCACCCCTGAGGATAACGGCATTGCCCGACTTCAGACAAAGGGAGGAGATATCTATGGTAACATTAGGTCGGCTCTCGTAGATAGCCCCGATTACCCCCAGCGGCACCCGCTTCTTACCCACCTGCAAGCCATTGGGCAGGGTGCGCATATCAAATACCTCGCCCACCGAGTCGGGAAGCGCCGCCACCGCCAGCACATCCTGAGCTATAGCCTCAAGGCGGCTTTCCGACAGCATCAGCCGGTCAAGCATGGCCTCACTCATCCCTGACGCCTCAGCCTCCTTGTAGTCAAGCTGATTAGCATTCAGTATTTCACCCTTCTTGGCTAACAGGTCATCAGCGATATTATGCAACGCCCTATTCTTGACCTCAGCCGAAAGATAAGCCATACGACGAGACGCCGCCTTAGCCGCCTTACCTTTTGCTTCCAGCTCTTCAACAGGTGATTTCATGGTATTTACTCCTTTTATATGGTAACCCCATCCCCTGTGTCCCCTTCCCCCAGGGAAGGGGAGGTATTTTTGAGAGGGGCTTCGCCCCTCTTGAACTCCCCTTTAACCCATAGATAGCTGTTCCCCTTCCTTTTGAGGTATCTTCTGCGCTTTGGGGAAGGGTGGGTTTGGTAAAGGTATGTCAACCGTCTTGCCAGCAAGAAGCTCTTCAATGGTCAAGATTTGAATCTTGGGGTAGTCTCGCTCCCAGAGTGGTGAATGATAATAGCCAGCGCCCACCGCTTCGGTTCGCATCTCTCTAGTGGGTGGCTCTAGGGTAATAAAGATGCCCATTGCGTTGCGACTGGCAATATCCTTTAATTCCCTGATGTCCTTGACATGAACATGACCACTCTTAACCTGAACTACTGCCCGCTTGGCTCTGGTGGGGCGCTCATCGGGAAAGGTGATAACCCCGTCAATCCCCTTATCAGCACCCTTCTTTTTCTCACCAAGGGGCTGGGCGTCGATGAGGCTCAGCGCCCACCATTGGAACTGATAGCGCCCATCAGGCTTTTGTAGAGACAAGGCTCGTGCTGAAGTCACATCTTTTGGCACGCCGACAACCTCAAACTCAATTCCAGAGAAGCTGTCCTTGAGGCGCTTGCTCATAACCCTTATTGCCAGATGGGTAATGTCAATTCCGAGCCAGCGCCTGTTTAGCTTCTGAGCAGCAACAAGAGCGGTGCCACAGCCACAGAATGGGTCGAGGACAACGTCTCCCTCGTTGGAGCTGGCTTTAATAATGCGCTCCAGCAGGATAAGTGGCTTCTGAGTCTGATAACCAAGCACTTCAGGTTGATTGCCTCGCAAACCTGGTATGCTCCAAACATCTCTCATAAAAGCGTCAGTATAATAGCCTCTTTCGTCCTGTTCTATACGAATATTTGAGAATCCATATTTGTGCTCTAAGTAGGATTTTTCCTTCTGTGGATTGAAGCAATAATTACTTGACTTCGCATAAAAGAAAATAGTGTCGTGCTTTCTACCAAACCATCTTTTACCAACTCCACCTGTTCTATAATGCCAAATAATCTCATTTCTAAAGTTGGTCGGCCCAAATATCTGGTCTAGCACCAATTTTAGATAGTGGCTGGCGGTGGGGTCGCAGTGGAGATAGAGAGAGCCGGTGTCCTTTAGCACCCGATGCATCTCAACCAGCCTGGGAGTCATCATCACCAGATATGCCATCACATCATTGTTACCCAAGACATTATGCAGGGCATCAATCAGCATAGCTACATCTGGCGGCGCCGTCTGAACAATATCATAGTAGGTTCTCTCAGCAATCTTGTCCCAAGTCCAGGTATCAGAGAACACCTTTATCTGCGCCTCAGACCGTTCACCAGTGGCTTCCTTGAAGATAATGTTATAGTCCTTCTTGCTACTAAAAGGCGGGTCTAGGTATATCAGGTCAATGGAGTTATCGGGGATATACTTACGCAGTATTTCCAGGTTATCACCAAAATAAAGAACATCGGTCTTTAATTCATCCATAACCCCACACCCTAATTTATAATACCACCAAATTATTTCAGCACACTATTTATTTAAACGAACCGCTCCCCCTAAAACGATAGTAATAGAGGGGAGGGACTCCGGACACTGCCTTATTAACCTTCTTCTTGAGGGAACACTTGCCTTTACGCTCATCTTCCAGCTCAATCATATACCCATCGCCATCACTAATACGCATATACTCGGTAAGAGTGAATTCTCCCCACCAACCCGTTGCTGACTCATCGTAGAGTTTGTAATTAACCGTCGCCACAAACTCCCCACCCCTAGCCCTATAGAGCTTGCCTACACTCAACTTTAAACCTCCCTTTCTAGAGTACTACTAGATTATTTCGGTGCACTACTTCTGAGCCATAGTCGTAACCAAGTAGAGCGGCAATTTTTCTGGAGTGTGCCCCTCTAATAATGTCAATATCGCTGGAGCCATAATTGGTTATGCCACAGCCAAGCCTGGTCCCCTGAGGGTCATAGATATTGACTATGTCACCACGCTGAAATTTACCTTCAACCTGACTGATGCCAGCTGCCAGCAGACTTCCCTTCTGCTTTTTCAGCGCCAGGGCTGCCCCCGAATCTACCACCAGCCTGCCCTTGGTGGAAAGCCCGCTGAGCATCCAGCGCTCACGACTCTCAAGCTTGCTGGTAATGGGCGAGAAGCGGGTGCCTATAGCCTCACCAGCAGCCAGCCGCAAAATAATATTCGGCTCCCTGCCGTCAGCGATAACCACAGTTACCCCGGAGGCAATAGCCAGCTTGGCCGCCTCTATCTTGGTAATCATACCCCCGGTGCCCAGACGGCTGGGGGTATCCGCCGCCAGGCGCTCAATCTCCGAGTCTATCCTGTCCACCCGGGGAATAAGACGGGCATCAGGGTCACGGTGCGGGTCAGTAGTATATAGCCCGGCAGCATCGGTAAGAATTAACAGCAGGTCAGCATCAACCAGATTAGCTACCATAGCCGATAGATTATCGTTATCACCGAACTTAGCCTCCTGAATCTCGTCCACGGCGACCACGTCATTTTCATTAACAACACATATCACCTTTAGCTCCAGCAAAGCCAGAAGGGTGTTGCGGGCATTGAGATAACCAGCCCGGTCGGAAAGGTCAGCCTTGGTCAGCAACGCCTGAGCCACAGTAATATTATGCTGGCTAAACAACTGCTCATAGACATACATCAGGCGATTTTGTCCTACTGAAGCCAGCACCTGCTTGTAAGGAATACCCCTTATCTTCTTGGTCAACCCCAGTTTAGACCTGCCTGAGGCAATAGCTCCGGAAGAAACTACCAGCAGCTCCCAACCCTGCTTATGCAGTTGTGCCACCTGAGCCACCAGGTTTGACATTATGCCCTGATTCAGGTGGTCGCTACCGCCGGTGAGCAGGCTGGTGCCAAACTTAGCCACTATTCGGTGATAGGACACAGTTGAAGGGTTTAGGTTAGATTTTCTGATTTTAGCCATCTTGAATAAATTAGCTCCATTATAGCAAGCTGAGGCAAGTTGAACAAGGAGATGTACTCGTTCATATGATTAATGACACCTGGACTCCTCTCTCTGTCATTGCCAGCCGAAGGCGCAGCAATCCCACTCCCCCCAGATTGCTTCGTCTTAAAACTCCTCGCAATGACAGACCACCCGTCATATCTATCTGAACTAGTTCAGGATATTTGTTGAGTCACCGCTTCTGTGCTAGAATTTTGTCGGAGGGCTAGTCGGTTTCGGCTAGCCCTAGAGGCGTTTGGGGAAGAAAATGTTAAACCTGACTCAGCTTTTACCTCTCATTGAGGAGATGCCTGCCTATCGCCAGCTTGTAGACGAGCTTGAAGTACCTAACGGCAGCACCACTACAGCCGTACTTGATGCCGCCAAGCCCTATCTCATCGCCGCTCTCTACCACCGCCAGCGATTACCTATTCTGGTAGTTACCGCCCAACCTGAAAACAGCAAAAAGCTCTACGAGCAGCTCTTAACCTGGTGTGCTTCTACCCAGGTAAAACTCTTCCCCGAGCCCGATACCCTGCCCTACCAGCGCATCGCCTCAGATACTTCCACCGAACTGGAAAGGCTTCAGGTGCTCTCGGCTCTGGCTAAAATTGTGCCAACCCCAGATGCCCCATTAGTGGTCACCTCTGCCCCCGCCATTATGCAGAAAATAACGCCTTATAGCGATTTTATCGCTACCGGCCACACCATAAAGCTGGGAATGGATGCCGAGCCATTTAACCTGCTGAGCCAGTGGGAGGCGATGGGCTACACGATAGAAAATATAGTAGAGGTGCCGGGCACCATCAGCCACCGTGGCGGCATCATTGACATCTACCCTCCCACCAGTGACCTGCCCGCCCGGCTTGAGTTCCTGGGTAATACCATAGACAGCATCCGCCTCTTCGACCCGACCAGTCAGCGCTCGCTAACCACCGTGTCCGAAGTAGCTATCGGTCCCGCCACCGAACTACTAACGCCCCGGTTAACCAGCCAACGGGTGCTAGAGAAAACTCTGAACAGTATCGACCTGACTGGCTGTAGCCCCGGGGTGAGCCAGCAGTTCCAGCAGGAACTCGCCATACTGCTCAATAAACAGCGACCGGATAATATTCAGTTTTACGCCCCGCTGTTTAACCAGGACAGCATCCTGAGCTACCTGCCCCGGGATGCCTGGGTGATACTTGATGAACAACATAACCTTAAGCAAACCATAGATGACCTGGATGCCGAAGCCAGCGAGTTGCGCCTGGAGAAGCTGGAAGGGGGAGAGCTACCAGCTAACTTCCCCAGACCATACTTCACCTGGTCAGAGCTGGAGTCAAGAATGAAAGACAGGCAGTGCCTGAAACTCACCGCCTGGGGTATTACCGACGATGAACCACCACGCCGGTTAAACTTCATTCCCGCCCCCAGCTATGCCGGACAGCTTCCGCTATTCATTAAAAAGACCAAGCAGCTCCTAAAGCGAAAACACCGGCTCATACTCGTCAGCCATCAGGCAAGCCGATTGTCCGAGCTACTTGATGAGGTGGATATTATTGCCCCACCCCTTGCTGAAATCAAGCAAATGCCTCCACCCGGCTCACTGACCCTGGTTCAGGGTTCACTGGCTGAGGGCTGGGTTATGAATAACACCCACCTGTTCACCGATGCCGAAATCTTCGGTTTTGTCAAACAGCGCCGGCTGACGAAGAAACGCCCGGTGCCCCGCCACAAGCTCTTTGTTGATATAACCCCGGGCGACTATGTAGTGCATATTGAGCACGGCATTGCCCGATTTGCCGGCGTTACCACCCTGAGCACCAACAGCACCGAAAAGGAATATCTTGTCCTCCAGTATGCGGCTGGGGATAAACTCTATGTCCCCACCGACCAGATAGACCGGGTCAACCGCTACATAGGCGCCAGTGACCGGCCCCCGGTGCTCAGCCGACTGGGCACTCAGGAATGGACACGGACCAAGCAGAGAACTAAGGAATCGGTAGAGAGCATTGCCCATGAGCTGTTGGCTCTTTATGCCTCCCGAGAGGTCGTCCCCGGCTTTACCTTCTCACCGGATACGGTATGGCAGCAGGAGCTTGAGGCTGCCTTCCCCTATGTTGAGACCCCTGACCAGATAGATGTCCAGAAACAGGTAAAGGAGGATATGGAAAAAGCCAAACCTATGGACCGGCTTGTCTGTGGCGATGTCGGCTACGGCAAGACCGAGGTGGCTATCCGTGCCGCCTTCAAGACGATAATGGACAATAAGCAGGTGGCAGTGCTGGTGCCGACTACCGTCCTCGCCGAGCAGCACTTTTTCACCTTCAGCCAGAGGCTGGGTGCCTTCCCGGTAAGAATCGAGGTATTAAGTCGGTTCCGGACACCAAAAGAGCAGTCGGCTATCCTTGACGGGTTGTCTAACGGGAGTGTGGACGTCTGCATCGGCACCCACCGGCTGCTGCAAAAGGATATAGCCTTCAAAGACCTGGGGCTGTTAATCATTGACGAAGAGCAGCGCTTCGGCGTTGCCCATAAGGAATACCTCAAGCAAATGAGGCGGGAGGTAGATGTGCTTACCCTCAGTGCCACCCCCATCCCCCGCACCCTTCATATGTCTCTGGTGGGGGTAAGGGATATGAGCACTATGGAAACTCCCCCCGAAGAGCGACTGCCCATCAAGACCTATGTCGCCGAGTATAATGAGCGGCTCATCAGGGAAGCCATACTGAGAGAGCTGGAAAGAAACGGTCAGGTCTTCTTCGTGCACAACCGGGTTCAATCTATCGCCTTCGTCGCCGGTAAGCTTGAGTCTCTGGTGCCTGAGGCTAAGATAGCCATCGCTCACGGCCAGATGCCCGAAGCCGAGCTGGAGGCGGTGATGGCTGACTTTGCCCAGGGCAAAAGCGATGTCCTGGTCTGCACCACTATTATTGAGTCGGGGCTGGATATGCCCAATGTTAACACCCTGATGGTCAACCAGGCCGATAAATTCGGGCTGACCCAACTGTATCAACTTCGGGGCAGGATTGGGCGGGGGGCTAACCTTGCCCATGCCTATTTCCTCTATGAGCGGGGGAAGCACCTGACCCCAACCGCCGAGAAACGCCTGAGGACTATATTTGAAGCCACCGAGCTCGGGGCTGGTTTTGGCATTGCTATGAAAGACCTGGAAATCAGGGGCGCCGGCACTTTACTCGGCGTCAGGCAGAGCGGCTTTATCAGTGCCGTTGGCTTCAGCCTGTACTGTCGGCTGCTGGCGGAGGCGGTTGAAGAGCAAAAGGCCAAGCAGGCGGGCATACCCAGGGAAAAGTTCAAGCCATCACGCCTGCCACCCCCCACCATAGACCTCCCCCTGTCCGCCTATATTCCTGAGGAATATGTCGCCGACCTTGACACCAGGCTGTCCCTTTACCAGAACCTGGCCAGGCTGGATAAGGTGGCGGATATAAAAGCGCTGGCTGACGAATTCAGCGACCGCTTCGGCACGCCGCCGCCGGAAGTTAGAAACCTGCTGTACGCCCTCAGAATCAAAATTCTGGCGGCTAAAGCCGGTATTGAGTCCATTAGTACTGAGGAGAGGCAAATCGTACTCAGGCTGTTTCCCGGTATGCAGTTTAACCGGCAAAAACTAGAGCCTCTGTTAACCGACGGCATAAAGCTGGGCACCACCCAGCTCCGCCTCCACCCCAAACGGCTGGGCAAAGAGTGGCAGGGAGTGCTGGGATGTATATTAAAGGTGATATAATAGTAGGATGATGAAGTAAGGGAGCAGTATATGAAAGAAAATGAGGACAGAATATATAATGACTTAATGTACACTCAAAATGCATACTTTTCAGGTGAGCAAATTTTTCCAAACTGGGAGCATATTTATGCATTAGTTATAAGTGGTTTTCTTATCACATACTTTACTGCCACAAACTTGGGATGTCCCGAAAAGCTAATTTTGTCTGTTATCGGTCTTTTACTCTCTTTTAACTGGTTTTGTTTAGTAAGTCGAAACTATCTGTATTCACAGGTGAGAGCCGAAAGGCTGAAAGAGCTAGAGAAGGTCATGCAAGACGAAATTTCGAAAAGGACTGCTCTGAAGCTGTTCAATTTGGTTGAGTGTCAGGAAGAGTTTATTAACAGGCAAAAAAAGCCTTGGAATAAGATAGGAACTTGGCGCATTAGAAAGTTTCTTCCAATGTTTCTGTTAATTATTTGGCTAGTGCTTATGATTTACACAATCGTATGTTGAATTAATCTTAATCCACTACTCCTGTTGCGTTAAGTAAGTATGAGATTAAGGGCAGTTTAAGAGGGGCGAAGCCCCTCTTTTTTAATACCCTCCCCCTCTCCTTCCCAAGGAGAGGGGGACTAAGGGGGTGAGGTTGATAAAAATCTCCAGTTCCTTATTTTATGAGAGAAAAGGTGCTATAATAGGACAAGCGGGAGAGACGGAGATGCAATATACCGTTTTTATTAGAAAAGCGCCTGACGGATTCTATATAGCTAGCTGTCCTCTGATTCCAGAAGCGCATGCCCAGGGTAAAACCTATGAAGAATGCGTAGCTAACATTAAAGAAGTACTTGAACTTTGTCTGGAATTTCGCAGAGAGCGCGGCGAGGAAATACCAGAGGAGATTGGCACTAAACAGGTTACGGTTGCCATATGACAAGGTTGCCTTCACTCAAGGCACGTGAAGTAGTCAATGGTCTCCAGACACTGGGCTTTGAGAAGGTAAGGCAAAGGGTAGTCACGCCATATTCCACCATCAAGATTGTCGCCGGGCTCCTATTCCCATCCATCCAACCAAAACCATCAGCCCTTATCTTCTCTCAGATATTCTCAAACAGCTTGAGATTGATGAAGATGAGTTCTTGCAAGCCATAGGGCGTAGGTAGTCTTTGGGATATGGGCAGTTTAAGAGGGGCGGAGCCCCTCTTTTTTAATACCCTCCCCCTCTCCTTCCCAAGGAGAGGGGGACACAGGGGGTGAGGTTACCTTATAAAAACCAAAAGTAATCCCCAGCTATTATATACCACGGCATAATATTCACCCCCCATTCAGTGCGCTTATAGCACTAAAGTAAAAGGTGTCAAGATATAACAACTTGCGACAAGACCGCAGAAGTCTTGACAAGTATGTTGTATTGTGGTGTATTATGTGTGTATAAGTGGTAAATAGTGGTACTTGGGGGTTGTTTGGGGTTATTAAGGGTAGTTAATGGGGGAGGGTATTATGGCAGGTGTTGAGGCTAAAATTCCCGTCTTATTTTTTAAAGAGGGGAATAAAGTGATTGCTTATTCACCAGCCCTTGACCTTTCTAGCTGTGGTGACACCGAGGAGCAAGCTCACAAGAGGTTTGCCGAAGCTGTTGCGATTTTTCTCAATGAGATTGCAGCGATGGGCACTTTAAGTGAGGTATTGGAAGAGTGTGGATGGTGTGAAGCCCCCGACAAGCACAAATGGTCTCCACCGGTTTACAAAATATGTAGAAACGAACCAGTAAGAATTCCTGTGTGAGGGGGTAAATACTGGCTCGCATAGTTCCTATCAGTTGGCAAAGGTTTGAGAGTGTTTTATTGAAAGCTGGCTGTTGGCTTGATAGGGAAGAGGGTGACCATCGTATCTATAAACGTGATGGCCTAAAACGCCCTCTTGTTATCCCGGCGGAAAACGACTTGCCAGTATTCATTATTCGGAACAATCTAAAGACTCTTGGAATTAGCCGAGATGAATACTTTAGGTTACTAAAAGACAGTTAGGGTCTTATCGCATAAAGTAATACAGGGGCAGTTTAAGAGGGGCGGAGCCCCTCTTTTTTAATATCCTTCCCCCTCTCCTTCCCAAGGAGAGGGGGACACAGGGGGTGAGATTACCTTATAAAAACCTGAGGTAACTCATAGGCTTGTTTTTGATTTAAAGAGGTTCTGATTGGTTGAACAGCGATGACACCGAGGTAGAGGCAGTGGCTAAAATCACTGATTCCCGCTTTAACCACTGCTTATACCTAGATATCGCTGAAGATGGGGTTTGACAATTATAAACAAATGTAGTTGAATGGAACTAGGAGCCGAGTGATGCCTCTAATATTTTAAAGGGAGGTGTGCGATGAAGCTTCATGTTCTGTACGGAGTTTGGCAAGTTGACACTCTTGGCCCTACCGGAAGGTAGGGCAGCGGAACTCAAACCCGACTCGTAGATTGAGTTGGGGGTCAATCTGGTGAAGAGAGACCCCGTGTGGTAGTGATTACCACAAGTGAGTTGGGAATGAGGAGGTAACTCAGTGGAGGGCGCTTATTGAAGTGCTCTCCACTTTTTATGGGGAGTTTAAGAGAGCCTTCTCCTTCGCCTTAACAGGAGAGTCACAGGGGGTGAGGTTGACAAAAATCTCTACCCTTTTACTTTACAGAACAAAAGGTGTTATAATAGCGTAATTTTTATGTAGTAAGAACAAACTAACCAAACATATCAGGGAGAGAAATTTGAAAATACTCTTGGTTTGCCCACAATATCCCGACACCTTCTGGAGTTTTAAGCACGCCTTAAAATTCATCTCTAAAAAGGCTTCATTCCCTCCCCTGGGTTTATTGACGGTAGCCACCATGCTGCCTGACCAGTGGGAGAAAAAGCTGGTAGATATGAACACAACCACCCTGACTGATAAAGACCTTAAATGGGCTGATTATGTGTTTATCGGGGCTATGGTGGTACAACAAAAATCAGCCTGGGAGGTTATTGACCGCTGTAACAAGCTCAACGCTAAGATTGTGGCTGGTGGTCCCTATTTTACCATCGCCCACAGAGACTTTGAGTTTGAGACTGTAGACCATCTGGTGCTTGATGAGGCGGAAACTACCCTCCCACCCTTTTTAGAAGATTTAGACAAGGGATACGCCAAACATGTTTATACCTCTAAGGAACGACCGGATATAACCAAAACCCCGGTCCCGCTATGGTCACTTATCAACCGGAAAAAATACTCGTCACTAAATATTCAGTATTCCCGGGGCTGCCCTTTCAACTGTGAATTCTGTGATATTATCGTCCTCAATGGGCATAAGCCGCGAACCAAGTCTAAAGAGCAGATGTTAGCCGAACTGGATGCGTTATACCAGCAAGGGTGGCGGGGCGGCTTGTTTATTGTTGATGATAATTTTATCGGCAATAAGAGGAAATTAAAGGCAGAAATCCTGCCGGCAATAATTCAATGGATGAAGGAGAGAAAACACCCGTTTTCATTTCTTACCGAGGCATCTCTAAACCTTGCCGATGATGAAGAGCTAATGCGATTGATGGTTGAGGCCGGGTTTGACACCGTATTTATTGGCATCGAAAGCCCAAATGAAGAAAGCCTGGTTGAGTGTAATAAGCTTCCCAATAAAGGTCGTGATTTAGTAGCTTCGGTCAAGAAAATCCAGAACCACGGCTTTCAGGTAATGGGGGGATTTATTGTCGGTTTCGATAGTGACCCGCTTTCCATATTTAAAAGCCAAATCAATTTTATTCAAAAGAGCGGAATCGTTACGGCAATGGTCGGTTTACTAATCGCCCCCCCTGAAACCAGGCTCTACAAGCGCCTGGAAAAGGAAAACCGTATATTGCCCGGCGGTTCTGGCGACAATACCGACTTTTCCACCAACTTCATTCCCAAGATGAACTACGAAGTCCTCGTCAATGGCTATAAGCACATCCTGGATACCATTTATTCACCCAAGCACTACTGCGAACGGATAAAGACATTTCTAAAGGAGTATAAACCTCACCGGAAAAGGAAGGGCAAACTCGAGTTTTGCTATGTTCGGGCATTCTTTAAGTCCATATGGATTTTAGGTATCAAGGAAAGGGGAAGAAGGTATTACTGGAAGCTACTGGCCTCGACCCTGCTGAGACATCCCCGGTCTTTCGCTTTAACCGTATCCTTCGCCATCCAGGCATTCCATTTCCGCAAGGTCTTTGAGAAATTCAGCAATATACCGGTTAAGGACATACTGGACCGGGGGATAACCAAGAAAATTAACGAACCGGAAGAATTAGCCGCTAAAGGTATCTAGCCAGTTCAGTCAGACGGCAAATTCGAGGGCAGTCAGTAACCTCAGGGTATAACTCATAGCGGTCAATAAGTATCGGACTGATACCCACCCCTCGGGCACCAACCACATCAATTTTATACTGGTCACCGACATGAACAGCTTCCGAGGCGTTTACTCCCGCCCGCTCCAGAGCCGCCAGAAAAATAGGTGGCTGAGGCTTGTCACCACCCGCCTCCTCAGAGGTAACCACAAAGTCAAGATATGGTTCCAGACCTAGCTGGCGACAAATAGGCGCCATATCCCTATTTAGATTAGTTAGCAAGCCCAAAATAAACTTCTGCCCCTTTAATGTTTTTACGGTGGGTAATACATCTTCAAAGAGGGTAAAGGTTACGCCCTTATATAATTCCTGCACCTTCTGCACAATTTTGGGAAACAGCTCTTTAGTAACCTCAACCCCGGCCTCGGTTAACAGTATTTCCTGATAGCGGAGTCCAACCTCAGCCTGCTCCTCGGGACTCCTCGCCGTCACCTTGGATTTGATATCCTCGTCAAACCAAAACCTATCAGCACGCAAAAGACCACGCATTACTTGCTTCGGTGACGCCTCGATACCAAATTCCTGTAAAGCCTGGCACTGAAGTTCTTCCCGGGGAGGTTCAAAACGGGCTAGAGTGTTAAACCAATCAAGAAATACGGCTTTAATCACGCTGGTTTCCCTACTTCATCCTCCTCAACGCCCAAGTCTCTAAGATAATCAAGGGCATCCTGGACGGTTGCCATCTTCTCGGCATCTTCATCCGATATCTCAATTTTTCGTGTCGGATTGCTAAATTCCTCTTCTACAGTCATTATCAATTCTACTAAGTCCAGAGAGTCGGCACCTAAATCATCAGCAAAGCTAGCTGAGGGCACTACCTCCTCCTCTTCTACCCCTAGCTGCTCGACAACTATTGCCTTCAGCCGCTCAAAAATAGTCGTCACTTTCTATCCCCCTTTATCATAACTTTTTATCTACTAGCCACAGCGCTAACCGAGCCTAAAACCCCGTTAACAAATTTGGATGAACTCTCGCTACCAAAGGTCTTGGCCAGCTCCACGGCTTCATTTATGGCTACCTTAACTGGCACCTTATTATCAAGTAAAATTTCGAATATTGCAAGCCTCAAGATATTCCTATCAACCGCCGGTATTTGTTCTATTGGCCAGGCAGGAGCAAAACTCTTAATATTATGGTCAATCTTCTCCTTATTCTGGACAACACCGCCCACCAGCTCACGAGTGAAGGCAACATTTTCCTCAGATAACCCCCCCCCAGCCAGAAGCCGGCTTACCACCTCCTCTTCCTCATGCCCCACCGTGTCAATCTCATATAGTGCCTGGAGAGCCAGTGTCCTGGCTTTTCGCCGCGCCCCTGCCATAGATTCCCCCCAAAACTAAACCAACATTATAGCATACTAATAATAGACTTGCCCCTTCAAGCTGGCGTTAATAAGCAAGCTGGTCTACGGGCAAGCCCGTTCAACAAACTATACGCTTAACCGCCTCCGCATCCCCTATATTCAGGATTTCAACATCCCGGTTTATTCGCTTAACCAGACCGCTAAGCACTTTCCCTGGACCTATCTCAATAAAGGTAGTAACCCCATCATTTATCATATACTCAATAGAGCGCTGCCACTGAATGCTATTACACAACTGACTAAGCAGTTCTGCTTTCACTTCTTCAGCAGTAGTCAATGGCCGAGCGGTAGTGTTAGCTATAATAGGAATCATCGGTTGGTAAAAGGGAAGGTTAGCTATAATCTCAGCCATACCATCAACCGCTGATTGCATCAGTGGCGTATGAAAGGCACCGCTTACCGGTAACATGATGGTGCGATAAGCCCCCCTGTCTTTAGTCAAATCGGCCGCCCTAGCTAAATTCTCCTTTGCCCCGCTGATTACTAGCTGCTCCGGGCAGTTAATATTAGCCATCAGGGTACCGGTTTCCTTACACACCTCAACCAACGAAGCTTCATCAAGCCCCATTACTGCCACCATACCCCCGGGTTGCCTCAGCCCGGCTTCATGCATCAACCGTCCCCTCTCCCGTGACAAATAGACCGTGGTGGCAAAATCAATCACCTCGGCAGTTGCCAGTGCGGTATATTCACCAAGGCTATGACCAGCGACAAAAGCCGGAGGTGGTAACCCTCGGCTACTATCCACCTCACCGATAGCCTTCAAGCAGGCAAAACTGACGGTTACCAGCGCTGGTTGGGCATTGATAGTCTGACGAAGCTCTTCCTCGGGACCCTCAAAGCATAATCGGGACAGAGGAAACCCCAAAACCTCGTCAGCCTGTTTAAAGACAGCCTTGGCTGAGTCAAAATTATCATAAAGGTCGTGACCCATGCCTACCTTCTGGGAACCCTGTCCCGGGAAGATATAGGCTACCTTCATCGGCTCAGCCACAATTAATCCTCTGAATAGGAATTTTAAAGACCAGCAATTATTGCCTCAGCCTCAGCCATCATTTCATCTATAATAACCCTAACCGGTTTAATTTCCTTGATTAATCCGGCAACCTGTCCGGCTATTAGTGAGCCATCCTCAAGATTACCCTCAATCGCACCCTGATAATACCTATTCATGCCAAACGATTCCAGTTCCTCTTTAGATGCGCCCGCCTTCTCCATTTCCTGAAATTGCCGTGTCAGCCGGTTCTGCAAGCAACGCAGCGGGTGCCCGGTGGTTTGTCCGCTAGCCACTGTAGACCGCTCGTGTGCCTGTAGAATCTTCTGCTTATATCCCGGGTGAGCAATACATTCCTCACTACAGACAAAGCGCGTTCCCATCTGAATACCCTGAGCCCCCAGAGCCAGGGCAGCCACCAAGCCCCGTCCGTCACCAATACCACCCGCCGCCACTACCGGTACCTGAACACTATCCACCACCTGAGGCACCAGCGCCATGGTGGTTACTTCCCCAATATGTCCCCCTGACTCCATACCTTCAGCCACCACAGCATCCACACCGGCTCGCTCCAATCGCTTAGCCAGAGCAACGCTAGCCAATACCGGCATCACCTTTATCCCCGCCTGCTTAAATCTAGGAATGTAAGGCCCAGGATTACCGGCGCCGGTGGTAACCACTGCCACCTTCTCTTCCAGAACCACATCCACCACCTGTTCAGCAAAGGGGGATATCAGCAGGATATTTACCCCAAATGGCTTATCGGTTAGCTGCCTGGTTAAGCGTATTTGTTGTCTTACCCAATCTGGCTCGGAATTACCGGCACCAATTATACCCAATCCGCCAGCACTAGAAACCGCCGAGACAAGCTCAGCCGTGCCTAGATAAGCCATCCCCCCCTGAACAATCGGATATTCAATACCAAAGAGGTCGCAAATTGCAGCTTTGAGCATGATTCAACCTTCCTTATCCTGTCTTCCCCTTAGGGCTTTTAATCTCAATAACCTCCCTGTCCCCATATTTCCCACAGGTAGGACAAACATGGTGAGGCAGTTTAGGGCTATGGCATTGAGGGCAATACTCTACAGCCGGAGGGCTAACCCCCAAATGACCACGCCGCTTACCCTGACGCGCCTTAGCATATTTTCGCTTTGGTAAAGCCATAATTTACTCATCCTTTCCCTTCTTTTACTACTACATCACTAGCTTAAGCCAATTTATCCAACTTTGACTGGTCCGAGCCTGCCCCCTGAGGCACGCAGCCGCAAGGTCCCTGGTTAAGGTCATGACCGCAAATAGGGCACAACCCAGCACAGTCCTCACGGCAAATCAGCTTCATCGGGATAGCCAGTAGCGCATACTGACGTATTGCCTCGGTCAAATCAAGAATGTGATGCTCATCAATTGTAAACCATTCCGGCTCCTCAGGCAAGGGTAGTGAAGCACCACTAACTACATCCGTGGTCGGGAAATACTCCTCTTCAATATCCAGACTCAGAGGACAACTAAACAAACCCAAGCAGCGGCTGCAGGTAACTTCAACCCCAGTGTGTAGTTTAGCCGTGGCAAGGATGCCCCGGTTAGTCCGTGTCAACCTAACCTCACCCTGAACCAGGCAACTACCACCAGCAATATCAACCGCCTCACTCACCTCATAGTTTCGCACTGACCCTATGGGTTCCTTAAGCTGCTGAGATACATTTATTCGCATTACCTCCCACCTCCACTCCGGCTGAAGTTAACTTATTATATAAGCAAAGCCACATACCTACTGTCAAGCCAATAATTAAGTTGACAAGCAAATATAGGCAAACTATAATTAGGCTCGCCTTAGTACCAGTCTCTGCGTATTGGTGAACCCAGGCAAGAACAATCACAAACAGTAGCTCGGCAGAATGGAGGTGAATTCGGTGGCAGCCAAGGCTTTTGTTCTAATTGAGACCGCGGTGGGTAAAAATAAGGAGGTGGTGGCGGCTCTCAGACAGCTAGAAGGAGTGAAATCGGTTGATACTGTAACCGGACCCTATGATATTATTGCCATAGCAGAAAGAGAAACCCTCAATGATATCGGCGACCTGGTTACCGGGAAAATCCACCCCATCGCCGGCATTTCCCGAACGGTAACCTGCCTGGCAATATGGGCTGACTAAACCGGTTATCTTCTGGATTTCAAAACTGAATGAGCCAGGGCTTCCAGCCTCACTAATACGTCATTTATAGTTTCCTCGGCGGTAGAAGCTCCAGCAGTTACCCCTATATTAGACCGACCGTGAAACCAAGATGGTTGAAGTTCTTCAGCAGCTTCAACCAGATGTGTCTTAGTTGCTGTAGAACATAACTCGACAAGGCGATTGGTATTAGCACTGGTATGACCGCCGACAACGAGCATCAAATCCACCCTATTAGCCAGCTCAAGGGCAGCCGCCTGCCGTTCTCTGATATCATGACAGATGGTATCAATAACGCGTAGCTCAGAGTCTTTAGTCAGGGCAGAATCAATAAGCTTCTTCACAAATTCGGTAAAACGGGCCGGTACCTGGGTCGTCTGGGATAGAATACCCAAACGGCGAGGTAAATGGTCTAAGGTGGCGATAAACCCCTCATCTAGAGCCGCCACTCCCCTACCATCAGCCCAGCCCAGAACACCCCTGACCTCAGCGTGGTCAGCATCACCATATATAATAACAAAGAAACCCGACCTGGCTAATCTACGTGCGGCTACCTGCGCCCGATGAACAAAGGGACAGGTAGTATTAATTATGTTAATATGTCGAGCCCGAAGCTCTGCCTCCAGCTGAGGGTTCACCCCATGAGCGCCAATGGCTACCGTGTCACCCCTGATATCATCCACCCCCCGGGCTAACCTAACCCCTATCTCAGCCAGTCTTTGTAGTACCGGTTGGTTATGCACTACCGCACCTAATGTTTCCACACCGCCGCGCTCACGGGCAACCCGTTCTAGGACATCAATGGCTCGCCTAACTCCAAAGCAAAACCCTATTCCAGCCGCTTTTTCAATCCTTAATGCCATCTAGTTTCCCCGCCCCGCATAATCTCCCCGATATTCTGGGGGGAGGAGCTCAGCTATGTGACTCATCATAGAATCAGTAAGCTCAGCCAGTTCCTCCCTAGTCAATCTACCACTACCCGACGGCGGATAGAAAGGATTACCAATATTAACCATTACCCGAGGGCGACGCAACATCCAGGCTAAACCTTTAATCTTTTCTGACCCACTGATGCCCACCGGAAGAACTAAAGCACCATTGCGCAAGGCTATTAGCGCCGAGCCGAGAAAAGCCGTCTGAAGCTGATTGTTCTGGCTCCGCCTTCCCTCAGGGAACACAACTAAGACTCGACCTTCAGCCAGAACCTGGTTCGCCTGGTTAAATGCCTTCCTATCTATTCGCCCTCGGCGCACTGGAAAGGCACCAAAGTTACACATAAAGAATCTGGAGAATGGGGCACGGAATAGCTCCTCCTTGGCCATAAATGTCACTTTTCGTCTAAGACTGGCACCAATTAGAACCGGGTCAGCTAGATTAATATGATTAGCCACAATGAGCAAGGGTCCCCGTCCAGGGACATTCCCCTTGCCCCTGACCTGCCAGTGAGTCAGGAGGAGTAGTAGCATCTTAATTACTAGTCGGCAAACATAATAGAACCCAGGTAAAACTTTGCTTCCACACCAGTAAGAGATTAGCATTGTTATAAATTATACCCTACGGCTAAGGCAAAAACAAAACTTGATTAAACGTAACTTTTACCTCATAATACCAAATACCAAGGATTAAAGCATGAAAAGGTTAAGCATTGGTAAGATAAGAGGTCTGCAACAGATTGCCAATTCAGATGGCATCTTTACTATATGCGCTATGGACCACCGAGGGTCTTTACGCAGGATGATTGATGAAGAGAATCCAGCCGAGGTCAGCTATGAAGAAATGGTTAAGCATAAGCTAGAGCTGTGCTCCAGCCTGGCTAACCACGCCAGTGCTGTGCTTCTTGACCCCATATTTGGGGCGGCTCAATGTATCAGCCACGGTATCCTACCCAAAAATACCGGGCTCCTGGTTAGTATCGAAGCCACTGGTTACGCTGGTGGAAAGGAACACCGCCTGACTAATTTACTAGACAACTGGAGCGTGGATAAGATTAAGCGAATGGGTGCCTCGGCAGTAAAAATTCTGGTCTATTATCGACCCGATTTGGCGGAGTTAGCCAGTAAGCAATTGGACACGGTTAATATGGTAGCCAGTGAATGTATAAAATATGACCTCCCCTTCTGCGTAGAACCGCTGACCTATCCCATAACCGATAAAATCCATAATCCCCAAGAGCTTGCTGCCCTGAAAGAACAGCTGGTAATCAGAACCGCCCAGGAGATTACCGCCCTACCCATAGACGTGCTAAAGGCCGAGTTCCCCGCTGACCTACACTATAAACAGGACAAGTCTGAGCTCATCAACCTCTGTCGCCGGTTAGACACGTCATCTCAGGTGCCATGGGTTATCCTAAGCGCCGGTGTTGACTTCGAACTTTTTTGCCAACAGGTAGAAATTGCCTGCCAGGCAGGGGCTTCCGGCTTTCTGGGCGGTCGGGCTATCTGGCAAGAGGCAATGCTTATTGATGATGCCCGACAAAGGACTCAATATTTATCAACGGTAGCCGCCGACAGGCTAAAAAGACTAACTGAGATAGCTAATAAGTACGCTGTGCCCTGGTATAAGAAGTTCGGGGTAACCGCCCGGGAGCTGACGCCCATTTCAGAAAGGTGGTATCAAGAATATTAAAGTCGGAGGAGGGAGGCTATGATTGCTACCATTACCCTCAATCCCACCATAGATAGAACTATTTCAGTTCACGGGCTGGTATTGGATGAAGCCAACCGATGGACAAATTTGCGTCTCTATGCCGGGGGTAAAGGCATTGACGTATCACGCGCCATCCATGAGATGGGTGGTAAAACTACTGCCTACGGATTCATTGGTGGTGACACCGGCAGGACCGTAGAAATATTGCTTGACGAGGAAGGGGTGCCCTTCAGCTTTACCCCTATTGGACGGGAAACGCGCACCAATTTTATCATCACGGATACTAAAGCTTCCAGACAAACCAGGATTGATGCTCCTGGTCCACGTATCTCAGAAAGAGAGCTGGAGAGATTTAGGCAGAAGATAGGGCGAATTGACCCCAAGCCAGCGTTAATGGTAATCGGCGGCAGTGTACCACCTGGTATTCCGCCTAATATTTATTACGATATAGTTACGGAGTGTAAAGGCTTCGGGATAAGATGTATCCTGGATTCTGAAGGTCAATGGTTAATGGAGGGTATAAAAGCTAAACCCTACCTCATTAAACCTAATGTCCGCGAGGCCGAGGGGCTGCTTGATACCAAACTCCCTACTGAAGAAGCCATCATTAAGGCAGCCCTTAACCTGGTTGAGATGAATCTTGAGATAGCGGTCGTCTCCCGAGGTAAGGATGGTATTATTGCCGCCACCAAGGAGAGAATTGTTAAGGCAGTCCCACCCCCGGTAAAGGTACGCAGTGCTGTAGGCGCCGGCGATTGCACCATAGCCGGACTGGCTCTAAAGCTAGCCGAGGGGGAGTCCCTAATTGAAGCCTGCCGATTGGCAGCCGCCATGGGTACTGCCGCCGTATTAACCCCGGGCACCGAACTGTGCCATAGAGCTGATGTGGAAGAACTGCTCCCCCAAATCGAGGTCTCGGAGACAACCACCAAGCAGAGGGCTAAAACGTACTTCACTGCTCCTTGAGAGCTGATACGTAGACGCTAAAGGTTTGAGAATCAAACAGCACCAACACCACCTCCCTGACTGAGGTAGTGCTCTGGCGAAGAAAGGCGGTAACAGCACCGACAGCTACTTTTGCCGCCTGAGCCACCGGATAGCCATAGGCACCAGTGCTAATTGACGGGAAAGAAAGGCTCTTGATGTTGTTCTCGGCGGCCAGTCTCAAGCTCTCCCGGTAGGCGCTAGCCAGCAACTCCGTCTCCCCTTTCTTGCCACCATACCAGATAGGACCAACGGTATGAATAACATACTTTGCCTTAAGATTGCCACCACTGGTAATAACCGCCCTACCGGTGGGCAAGCGCCCCTGCCTTGATACAATCTGCTTACACTCCTCCAGAATGACAGGACCGCCTGCCCGGTGGATGGCTCCATCTACTCCACCACCCCCCATAAGGCTGGGATTGGCCGCATTAACTATCGCCTCGGTATCCTGCCGGGTAATGTCTCCCTGAATTATGCGCAGATTGGCCTGGTTAATAGTAACTCCGGTAGCTGACTCCTCCATGACCTCTCAACTTCAGTATAGCCCCACTGACCTGAATAAGTGAGTGTTTACCCTTTTACTCGACCCGCTGAACCTTGATTAGGTTGGTTCTGCCGGGCACTCCCATAGGAATACCAGCGGAAATAATCACCAGTTCACCGCTTTTGGCCATGCCGATTTTAAGTGATAATTGGGCGGCTCCATGAAAGATATCCTCCACGTTGACCAGCTCAGTCGCCAGATAGGGGTTCACCCCCCAGCTGAGTATAAGCCGCCTAGCAACATTAGCATTAGGGGTAATGGCCAAGATAGGGGCTTCAGGACGATATTTAGAGATGCGTAGGGCGGTACTCCCGGAACTGGTATAAGCTACGATACACGCCGCCCCGAGCTGCTGAGATATGTGGCAGGCGGCATAGCTTATGGCATCATCGGTTTGAGGTATAACCCGCTCTCCCTTCTCCAGTAAAATATGTTTATAGGGCAATGCCTTCTCAACCTCGGTGGCAATATGCGCCATCATGGTAACCGTTTCTACCGGGTATCTACCGATAGCGGTTTCACCGGAGAGCATAACGGCGTCGGCGCCATCAAAAATAGCGTTGGCAACATCACTAACCTCAGCCCGAGTGGGTCGTATCGAGTTTATCATTGACTCCAGCATCTGAGTAGCTACAATAACCGGCTTACCCGCTTGATTACATTTACGTATAATCCTCTTCTGGATTGTCGGCACCTTTTTTAACGGCATTTCTACCCCCAAGTCGCCACGAGCTACCATTATGCCATCAGCTTCAGCAATAATATTATCAATATCATCCACTGCCTCATGTTTCTCGACCTTAGCAATAAGGGGCACATCTGCCCCTTTTTCCCGTAAAAACTGCTTCACTCGCACAATATCAGATGATTCACGTACGAAGGAGACGGCGACAAAATCTACGCCCTGCTCCAGACCAAAGGCTAAATCGGCCAGGTCTCCACTAGTAATAGAGGGTATGTTTAGTCTCACCCCCGGGACATTAATCCCCTTATTCACAGCCAGTAATCCACCAACAACCACCTCACATTTGACTTCAATATCAGTAGTAGCTATTACCTCTAGTTGAATGGCGCCATCATTGAGAAAGACGGAGTCGCCATGATTAAGGTCGTTAAGAAAGGCGGGAAAGTTTACCGACACCCGGTGCTCATTGCCTATGATTGGCTCACCAGTCAGACAAAAATCATCACCCTCCTTCAGCCATACCTCCTTTTTCTCCAATCTACCGGTTCTTAGCTTGGGTCCTGGCAGGTCTTGTAAAATAGCCAATGGTATGCCTAATCTTGCCGAAACATCGCGGATAGCCTGGATGGACTTAGTATGCTCTTCATGGGTACCATGTGAGAAATTCAGGCGAGCCACGTTCATCCCAGCTCGGGCTAGCTTTTCCAGTATCCGGCTTGAGCTGCTGGCCGGTCCGATAGTGCCCACTATCTTAGTTTTTCTCATCATCTCCATATCTCGACAAATTAAATCTTTAACTTCCAAAGATGACCTTAATTTTACACTGGAGACCCTCCAGTATCAAGCGAGAGGAATATAGAGATTGTGTATCAACCCCTCACCCTTTATCCCTCTCCCCTTATGAAAGGGAGAGGGAACGGAATTTTTAAAGGGGCTTCGCCCCTTTTGATTCATTTAATAAACAACTGGAGGAACATTAGGCTATGCCAATAGACAAAATTATTATCTGGCCGCTAGATTTAGACAGGATTTGACAAGAATTGAGGGTTATATTATACTGAAATGTTAGTCTCGTTTAACATTTATAAAACTATAAATTTTAACGGGGTTTGCCGTGGAAAAAGAACAAAGCGCCAGTATGGAAGATTATCTTGAGACCATAGTCTTGCTCAGCGAGGGGGACAAGGCGGCCAGGGTAACCGAAATCAGCAAGGCTCGGGGAGTGAAGAAGTCCAGTGTTACCTCTGCCCTGACCAAGCTGGCTCAAGAAGGGCTTATAGAGCATGAAAGGTATGGACAGGCCAAGCTTACCGCCAAAGGAGAAAGGATAGCTCAGGATGTATTTCACCGCCACGAGACACTACGCCACTTCCTGGCTGAAATACTGAAGGTTGACCCGGAGGTAGCGGCCAGTGATGCCTGCAAGATGGAGCACACTGTCAGCCCGGTTACATCGGAGAGGCTGACGAAGTTTGTAGAATTTGTGTTGAACCGACCACAAGGGGAGCCTGACTGGCTGAAGAACTTTAACTATTACCTTGAGCATGGCAAGTTCCCCAAGGAATGTGTCATCACATGCCAGAGAGAAAGTGACAGAAAAGGCTAAATTTTTTTTAGCACAAAGGAGTTAGACGAGACTAACTAATCGGGCGATAATAACAAGAGAAGAAAGTTAGCCCCAATTGAGCTGGGGGTTAAAACGGAGGGTAATAAATAGATGACAGTGAAGACGCTAAATGACTTGAAGTGTGGTGAGAAGGGTAGAATCGTAAAGATTGGCGGCGGAGGAAGTATCCGCCGACGGCTTCTAGATATGGGGGTGGTGTCCGGGAGTGAAGTCAAGATGGAGAGGGTAGCCCCGCTGGGAGACCCTATTGAGATTAAGGTCAAGGGATACAACCTGTCACTGCGTAAGCAAGAGGCGGCCAGTATTCAGGTGGAGGCAACTTAGATGAATCAAGATATGCCGCTAGCCATGGTCGTACCCGGTAAGCTGGTAACGGTAACCGAGGTTAGAGATGGCCGGAGACTACAAAAAAGACTTGCCGATATGGGACTTACTCTCGGCGTCCAGATAAGGGTCATAAACGGTCAGATGTCCGGTCCGGTGCTCATTGACCTCAGAGGGTCGAGGGTAGCCCTGGGTCGGGGCATAGCTCAGAAAATCGTGGTGAAGGAGATGTGAACACGGCCAAAAAAGAGAGAGTTATTGCCCTGGCTGGCAACCCCAATTCGGGCAAGACCACGGTGTTTAACAATCTGACCGGAGCCCGCCAGCACGTAGGGAACTGGCCCGGGGTTACCGTGGAGAAAAAGGAGGGAACCTGTAGTTATCAAGGCTATCACCTCAAGGTAGTCGACCTGCCCGGTGTCTATAGCCTTACCGCTTATTCCCCCGATGAGATTATCGCCAGAAATTTCATCGTCGACGAGAAACCAGAGGCGGTGGTGGACATTGTTGATGCCTCAAGCCTGGAGCGAAATCTCTACCTCACCGTGCAACTAATCGAGCTGGAAGTCAACCTGGTGGTCGCCTTGAACATGACCGACATGGCTAAATCCCGGGACTACCGGATTGATGTTGACCAGCTCTCCGACCTTTTAGGGGCGCCGGTGGTGCCCATGGTAGCCTCCCGTAAGGAAGGTACCGAGGAGTTACTCAAGCAAATAGTAAACACCCTTGACGGTAAAACAAATAACAAAAAGATTAAGCTCTACTACGGAAGTGAACTTGAGGAACACATTAACGAGCTGGAGGAAATCATTTCTCGTGATGAAAAGCTCTCGCACCAGTTTCCTCCGAGGTGGCTGGCGATAAAGCTCCTTGAAGAGGATAAGGAGGTGCTCCAGAAGATAGAGAGTAAACTATGAGCCGGGAAGAGATTCTCCAGGCTAAGGACAGGAGTGTTGCCCATCTCCGGGGCATTTTGGGTGATGATGCGGAAACGGTAATTGCTGAGGAAAGATACGGCTTCATTAGCGGACTGCTCAGGGAGGTACTAAAGAAGCCTCCTATTGAGCGGATTACCCTCTCTGATAACATTGATAATGTAGTGGTCAACCGCTGGCTGGGTATCCCTCTATTTCTGGCGTTAATGTATGGGATGTTCCAGTTTGTCTTCACCCTGTCGGCGCCATTCATGGGCTGGATTGACCAGTTCTTTGGCTGGCTGGGAGGATATGCTGCCGGCGTCTCTCCTGACTGGCTGGGCTCACTGCTGGCTGACGGTCTTATCGGCGGTGTCGGCTCGGTGCTTATCTTTGTTCCGCCGATATTCCTACTATTCATTGCCATTGCCATCCTGGAGGACTGCGGCTATATGGCTCGGGCTGCCTTCATTATGGACCGATTGATGCACAGAATCGGGCTTCATGGTCGTTCCTTCATTCCCATGATTCTGGGCTTTGGCTGCAATATCCCGGCGATTATGGCCTGCCGCACTATAGAGAACCCCAAGGACAGGCTGACCACCATCTTAATTAACCCCTTTATGTCCTGCGGCGCCAGGCTCCCTATCTACATACTCCTGGCCGGTGCCTTTTTCACGGCTAACCAGGGGCTAGTGGTCTTCTCCATATATCTCATCGGGATTATCATCGCCATCATCATGGCGCTGGTGCTCCGTAAGAGTATCCTTAAGGGTCCCAGCGGCCACTTCGTTATGGAATTACCGCCTTACCGCCTGCCGACTGTAACCGGGGTGCTGGTGCATATGTGGGAGCGGGGAAGGCATTTCTTAATCAGGGCGGGAACCGTCATCTTTGGCATCGTAGTGCTGGTCTGGCTCCTGAGCAGCCTGCCCTGGGGGGTAGAGTATGCCAGCGCTGAGAGCGTAATTGGTCAGATTGGCAGCTTCATCGCCCCCATATTTGCTCCCTGCGGCTTCGGTCAGTGGCAGTCAGCGGTCAGCCTCGCCTTCGGCTTCCTGGCTAAAGAGGTGGTGGTGGGCACTATGGGCGCCATATTTGCCGCTGAGGAGGGAATTTTAGGCGGCGCTATTGCTGCCCAGCTGGGCTGGACGCCACTGATTGCTTTCGCTTTTATGGTCTTTTGCCTGCTCTATGCCCCCTGCGTTGCCGCTCTCGGCACTATCCGGAGTGAGACTAACTCATGGAAGTGGACTGGATTTGCCGCCGTCTATACCACTGCCATTGCCTGGATAGCGGCTACCCTCATCTTTCAAATCGGAAGGTTGTTTATAGCGTGACCAAAGGAGGAGAAAAGCTGCTATAACCTCTTTTTGGTCAGCTTTCAGGCCAGACCCGGGCACCCTTAGCCAGCCGGTTTCCCCTGTCCACAGTTACATTATCACCCAGAACACAGCTATCAAGAACAGGGCTACCGCTTTGAACACAGCTATGGGAGCCAGCAATGCAATTTCTCAGTATCGCTCCCTCACCTACTTTTGAGTCGTGCCACAGCACTGACCCTTCTACAACGGCACCTTTAGCCACCTCACACCTTGGCCCCAGAACGGTGGGGCCTTTGACCTGCGCATCCTCAGCAACAACACACTCTTCACCGACCAGCACCGGTCCTTCAATCCGAGCTGTAGAATGGATTTTGCTTCCTCTACCGAGCCGAATACCCCGGTCACCCCACCTCAAAAGCAGGTCATGATGTGCCTTAAGATACTTCTCCGGCGTGCCGGTGTCAATCCAGTAGGCATCAGAGGGATAGCTCAAGATAACCTCACCCATCTCAAGGAGCCGCGGGAAAAGGTGATGCTCGAACATGAAGGGAGTTGCCACCGGGACATGTCCCAGAACCTCAGGTTCCAGGATATATATACCGGCATTTATCATGTTGCTGGTCACTTCATCCCGGCTTGGCTTCTCTATAAAGCGCTTTACCGTACCCTCGGCATCGGTCTCCACCACGCCATAAATGGTGGGGTTGTCCACCGACGTAAGCGCTATGCTTACTTTAGTCCCTATTTCCTGGTGGCGTCTCATCATAGCCGTCAGGTCTATCTCAGTCAGGACATCGCCATTGAAAACGAAGAACGGCTCATCAAGAAATGCCTCAGCATTTTTCACTGCCCCGGCTGTGCCCAACGGCGATTCCTCTACCAGATAGGTCATCCTAATCCCAAATTTGGTGCCATCGCCAAAATAGCTTTGGATTGGGTCAGGAAGAGAACCCATAGCCAGGATAATATCTTCCACACCGTGCTCCTTAAGGTAGCCTGCCATGTGTTCCAAGAAGGGCCGGTTCAAGATAGGCACCATTGCCTTTGGTATGTTGCAGGTCAGGGGACGCAGCCTTGTTCCTTCCCCACCCACGAGGATGACTGCCTTCATCACTTCTCCTCCGCTACCCTTCGCCCATCATTGAGGTATTTGCATTCAATTATATCATATAAACCAAAATGCCCTGCGGGTAGAGTTCACTCCCTAAGATAGAGTAAAATATAGCCAGGTTGGTTAACCCTGGAGAGGATGAAAGGGGGCACTCATTGAGAATCGGCGTAATCTCTGATACCCATGCCTACTCCTTCTCTGAAGTTCCAGACCCAATTCGGAAAGCTCTAGCTGAGGTAGACCTCATTATCCATGCCGGCGATTTCACCGAAAGGGCGGTGCTTGAGGGGCTCAGGAAATTAGGTGAAGTGAAAGCCGTCCACGGCAACATGGACTCAGACGAACTCAAGAGAATGTTACCACCCAAGGAGTTATTTGTAGTTAACGGAAAAAGAATCGGGCTCACCCACGGTTCGGGAGGGCCTCGGGGAATAGCCGGTAGAGTAAGAGAGATGTTTAGCGATGTAGAGCTTATCATCTACGGCCATTCCCACCAGCCAGCTAATCAGTATATCCGGGGAAGCCTTTTGTTCAACCCGGGCCGAGCCAGAGACTCCTTTGGACTAGTGACCATCGACGATGAAATAAAGGCCGAGATAATAAAGATTTGACATACGGCATTTTCGACACTTGCTCCTCGCTACAGGCAAAGCTCCGATATCGGGGAAAAATCTTGACGAAGCAAGAGTCCCTAGTTTACAAATAGGAGTTTCTGAACTAAAATATATGATTACGGGCGGTTAGCTCAGTGGTTAGAGCGCTTGCTTCACACGCAAGAGGTCACTGGTTCAAGTCCAGTATCGCCCACTTTAGATAGGAAGAGCTAGCTTCGACAATGGGCAAAGCTCTTGGGCAAAACGGCTCTTCCCACTGCGAGCACCGCGTGCTTCATTACTGTAACTGATATAAGATAACTTTTAGAATGACCAACAGAATAAACGAAACGAAAAACTAACTTCGGTAGGAGATTTAATAGAGGGAGGTCAACTATGAAAATGTCGGACGAGGTCAAGAAGGCAGTCGCTGAATGTTCTCCAGCACTGGTAGCCACTGCAAATAAAGACGGCCAACCTAACGTCTCAGCGAAGGGGTCTCTTCAGGTCATTGACGATGAGCATCTTGTGTTTGCTGATATCCGGTCGCCGCGCACCATTGCTAATCTTAAGGAAAACCCTCAGATAGGGATTATATGCCTCAATCCGTCTACGAGGAAGGGGTGCCGAATCTGGGGCAAGGCGGAAATAATGACTTCCGGAGAACTTTTCGACAGGTTGACTAAGGAATATGCCGCCCGTGATATGAAGGTAAACCATGTAGTTAAAGTTACCGTTGATGATGCTCTCGCCTTCTGACCAATTAGGCTTAACGGCATAGATTCGCCAGCAATGCGTATTTGTCCCTTGTCTCTGGTTGCCAGCTTGCCTTCCAGCGGTTGACTTAACTGTTTACCCTTTGGTTCTATTTTCAACGTCTCTCCCGCCAAAGGGTAAATTAAAATGCCCCCAAGCGAATTCGAATCGCTGTTACCGGCTTGAAAGGCCGGTGTCCTAGGCCTCTAGACGATGGGGGCACAACAATCAAGTATAGCAGATACCAAACCAGCCGACAACGCTATATATAATCTCATTCCCCCTTATCCCCCTTGACCTCGCCATGTGCTACAATGCCACTGAAGACAAGATGAGCCAGACAATTAACTACATTAAGCAGTCTGTAAGGGGGAAAAGGCTAAGGAAGAAACTTATTCCCCTCTTAATACTACTTGCGGTCATAGCCATTTGGGCTGGTATCTTCTACTTTTATCAACACTATCCGGGCAGGTTTGACGAACTAAGAGGCTACGGCTACCTGGGTGCCTTCCTTCTCAGCTTGCTGTTCAATGCCACAGTCGTTTTACCCCTGGGAGCTATCGGCGTAGTTACTGCTCTGGGAGCGGTTCTTCCCTTACCGGCTGTAGTCGGACTAGCTGGTGGGATTGGAGCCGCTATCGGTGAGATAACCGGTTACATGGCTGGCTATAGCGGACGTGGGATTGCCCGAAGAAGCCAGATGTATAGCCGGGTGGAGGGCTGGGTGAGGCGGTGGGGGGCTATAGCTATCTTCATCTTCTCCATAGTGCCCTTTGCCTTTGACCTGGTCGGGATAGCCGCCGGTATCCTTCGTTTTCCCTTCTGGAAGTTTTTCCTGCTGTGCTGGTTGGGCAGAACCATACTCTATATAGGCGCCGCTCTGGCTGGAGCCTGGGGGTGGGAAGCGGTGCTACCTTAGCTTAATTTTAATTACCAGTAGCGAACCGACGACAAAATAGATAAAGCAAGCTAGCAGCATAACCTGATAGCCCAGTCCAGGACCATAGACATTAAAGAAATCAATCACCGGTCCGATGAGGCGTGCCAGTGCCGCGCCCCCAGCTGTAGCCAGGTTGGTCAGCCCCAGGTATCTTGCCTCCTCGCCTTTAGCCACCAGGTCGGTAGCCAGAGCCCAGTTAGTGCTCAGAAAAGCCCCAAAGGAAATTCCCACCAGACCGCCGCCGAGCATTATAAGCATATGGCTGTGCTGAAAGAGGAATATTAGCGAAATACCTAGCGCCCCAAGGAGCCCTGAAGTGACCACAATTGGTCGGCGGCCTACCCTATCCGACAGACGCCCGGCAGGATACACGGCAACCAGCATGCCAGCAACCGCCACTATAGAAAACCTTGCCACCGCCGTAGCTGGGTCAGCTACCCCAACCACATCCATAAAAAAATATAGGGCAAAGGTCTGCAAGGTAGTGAACGCCATAAAGATGAGGAGGCGAGAGACTAAAAAGAGGATAAAATCGCGGTTGGCCCTGACATCTATCTTGAAACTTCTATACAGGGTGGGCAGTAAAGGCAATTTAGCGCCCCCAGTCCCGGGTCGCTCCTTAACCGTCAGGACAGTAGCCAGCAGAGCCCCCAGCAGGACAATAGCCAGTATTCCCAAAGCCAGCCATAACCAGGAGTCCCCCTCACCGACACGGTAGCGATCCATAAAGAGGGCTAACAGATACAGCAGGGCAACCCCGCCCACTATCTCCAGCAGGCTCTTCACCCCGGAAGCAATACCTCTCTTCCCCTCAGGCACCAGGTCGGGGATAAAACCCTGGTAGGAAGCCTGCGCCGTATTGGAGCTAGCCTGGAGCAGACAGTAAAAGATGAGAATAGTGGCGAAGCTACTACTAAAGCCTATTCCGGACAGGAAGAAAATAGCGGCGATGGTACCGAGAAGGATGTAAGGGCGCCGGCGTCCCCAGCTAAAACTTGAGCGGTCGCTAATCGCTCCAGCCACCGGCTGAACCGCCATAGCCACCACCAATCCGGTAAAGGTAAGAAGTCCGAGGTAGGTATTCTTCTGCGACTCGGCAACAAAGTCCAGCAGCCGTACCTGTAAAACCACGCTATGGAGGCTACCCCAGAGGGCAGACAGGGCAAAGCCAAAGATGGCAATCTTCAGGTAGTCAATACGGCTAAACTCACCTGCCTTAGCCCCGGTGCCGGTATCTGCTGCCTCTCTCATACTAATACAATTTAAGAATAGCCGGGATGAAGTCAATCCACGAATTTCAGGGTTTGTTTACCAACCCCTCACCCTTTAGGTTTTTTATTAGGTAACCCTCCCCCTTTATCCCCCTCCCTTCATAAGGGAGGGGGAAGTAGTTGTATAAGAGAGGCTTCGCCTCTCTTTGACTCTCCTTTGAAGGGGAGAGGGAGGAGAATTTCTAAAAGGGGCTCCGCCCCTTTTAATCCCCTGGCTGGACAACCCAGAGTTTCACGGGTAAAGGGCTAACGCCTCAAGTCCGGTAGTTTCCGGTAAGCCGAGCATAAGGTTCATATTCTGGATGGCTTGCCCTGCTGCCCCTTTACCCAGATTATCAATGCTGCTGGTAACTATGAGCCTCCCCGTTCTAGCATCAACGGTGGGGTAAATGAGACATAGGTTGCTCCCCAGGGTGTGCTTGGTGTGGGGAGGAAATTCTACTACCTTGACAAAGGGCTCACCCTGATAGAAGTCCAGATAGATATGCCTTAACTCTTCCCTCCCCTTTTGGCCAGTAGCCACCTTGCCTGGAGCCAGAGGGGCATAGCCAGTAGTTAATATGCCCCTGGTCATTGGTATCAGGTGGGGAACAAAGGTCACCAACGGTGGCGGTTCGGGATGGAGTAGCTTTAGTTCCTGAACAATCTCGGGCAGGTGCCGATGTCCATCCAGGGCATAGGCAGAAGCATCTTCATTGACTTCAGAAAAGTGGGTTTGCAGGCTGGGGGTTCTACCGGCTCCAGAGACACCAGACTTGCTGTCAACAATAATGTCAGGCTCAATTACCCCCGCCTTGACCGCCGGGGCTAGAGCCAGAATCGCCCCAGCGGGATAACAACCAGGGTTAGCCACCAGTTGAGCAGAAGCCACCTGAGACCGGTATAATTCGGTTAGACCATACACGGCTTGTTTAAGTAGCGATGGGTCAGGGTGAGTAAAGCCATACCACTCCGGGTATTCCGCCGCCTCCTTCAGTCTGAAATCAGCGCTGATATCCACTACCTTAATACCACGGTTGAGCAACGGTATGACCTCTTTAGCACTCTCCTGATGGGGCATAGCGGAAAAGGCAAAATCAACCTCCCCCAGTTCAGCCTCAATGGTTAGCTCTATGCCAGCCAGGTGAGGAAAAACCTCGCCCAGCCTCTTCCCGGCAGCACTCCGTCCGGTAACTGAGGTAAGCTCTACCTGTGGGTGCTGATATAGTAGCCTTGCCAGCTCGACACCAGCATAACCAGTAACATTGATAATACCGACCTTATTTTTAATCATTAGAAAACTCCTAGGCTTATCTATTTTGAGCGGCTGGGTTTACCTCCCCCAAGTGCCTCTTCCAGAGACGCCAGCCGCTTTTTGGTGCCAATGATAATTAGTTGGTCGCCATCCTCGATAGTTTCTTCATCGGGAGGATTAGCCAGAAGCTTGCCGCTCTTCTTTCTCATTGCCAGGATGGTAATGCCAATTTTGCTTCGAGCCGCCTTCCTTGTCAAACCAACCAGTGAGGAATTCTTACTGATGTCTACATTTTCCAGCTGCATCTCTCGGCCATGCGCCCAGACTACGGTATCAATAAAGTCAACCACCGCTGGGCGCAGGGCTAGCATAGCCATGCGCCGTCCGCCAATGTTATGGGGATACACAATGCGGTCAGCCCCAGCCCTCTTTAGCTTGGTTCCCGCCTCTTTACTGGAAGCGCGAGTCTCAATAAATAGGGCAGAGTTTAGCTGCCGAGCTGATAGGGTAATGTAGGTGTTATCGGCATCACTACCCACGGCTGCCACCAGACCCCGATCCTGTTCAATGCCAGCCTCCCTCAGCACCTCATCACTGGTGGCATCACCCTGCAGATAGAGGTATCCTGTCTGCTCGGCTTGGGCAATGCTTTCCGGACTTTTATCAATAATCACAAAGGGCGCCTCCTCTTCTTTAAAGGTGCGGGCAATTTCCTGTCCGACTCTTCCGTAACCGCAAAGAATAAAATGTCCTCCTAGCTTGGCAATGCTGGCTTTCATCCTTCGCCTCCCCCATGTAGTTCCAATGTGACCTTCTACAATATACTGTAAAATTCCAGTAAGGGCATATAATGCCCCACCCACGCCACCGATAATTAAGAAGATACTGAAAATCCGCCCTCCAGAAGTAAGGGGATGAACCTCGGCATAGCCGACGGTAGTTATGGTTATGACGGTCATATAAAGGGCATCCAGAAATGACCAACCCTCAATGGCTATAAAACCACCGGTGCCGACGGCTATGATACCAGTAAAGACATATATCCCCCTTAGCAGTCTTCGCTGCCAGTTCATGTAACTGCCTCTCGCTAAGTTTTACTGGTTAATTGTAGCATATAATAAGGAGCTATGGCATCTAAACCAAGCTAAAAGCTTGCTAAATATAGCAATCATATGCTATCATCAATCTTCTATAGGAGTTTAAGTCAATGCCCAAGATTTATATTATTGATGTAACCAATCGGGACGGAGTGCAGACGGCGAAGCTTGGCTTATCCAAGCTGGAAAAGACCATGATAAATATTTACCTGAATGAGATGGGGGTCTTTCAGTCTGAGCTTGGCTTCCCTACCACCAAGCACGAATCCCTCTACCTGCAGGCTAACCTAGAACTAGCTGAGATGGGGGTTCTGCAACCTATCCGCTTGGAGGGGTGGATAAGAGCTATCGTCGGTGATGTAGAGACGGCTTTTAAGCTGGTACCTAATATCCGGCATCTCAACCTCTCGATATCCACATCAGACCAGATGATTGAGGGCAAGTTCCAGGGAAGAAAGACAAAGGATGACATCATAAATGATATGGTCGAGGCGGTTGATGCCGCTCGGGCTCTCGGCGCCGAGAGTATAGGGGTTAACGCTGAGGATGCTTCAAGGACAGACCTGGATTTTCTAATCAAATTCGGACTGGCGGCTAAAGAGCACGGAGCTGATAGGTTCAGGTACTGTGATACTCTTGGCTATGATAACCCGTTCACCATCTATGAAACTATCAGGAAACTGGCGGAAAATGTTGGCATAGCTATTGAGACCCATTGCCATGATGACCTGGGGTTGGCGGTGGCTAATTCTATAGCCGGAGCTAGAGGGGCTATAGATGGTGGGCAGGATGTTTATATCAATACTACCATCAGCGGCATTGGGGAAAGGGCAGGGAATGCCGACCTGGTGGCGGTCATTTTAGGGACGACTAAATCAAAGGGTTTCGCTGAGAAATATCAGTTGGGCGGTTCCATTAATTTATCCAAGGCATGGAAAATAGCCAGGTTTGCCAGCTACGCCTTCGGGATACCGATTCCGGTCAACCAGCCGGGAGTTGGGGCTAATGCCTTTGCTCATGAATCCGGCATACATGCTGACGGGGTACTGAAGGACCCGCAAAACTATGAGCTATATGGCTTTGAAGAATTGGGTAGGGGTGAACCCGAGCTCGTAGAAACCGGGAGAGAAATTAGTGCCGGGGAATATAGCGGGATATCAGGCTTCAGTCATATAATGGGGAAGATGAAGACAGCGGTATCGTTTGCTAGCCGAGAACAGGCTACCGAGATTTTGGAGTTGGTAAGATACGCCAATGTTGAGTCGCAAAAGCCACTGGTTGAAGATGAATTACTCTTCATTGCCAAGTATCCCGAGATTACCAAGAAGCTGTTAACCCTTATCCCCCTGGAATAGCGGTACTGCGGATAATACTGAATAACCGAGAGGCTGTTTTAAAAAGCAGCCTCTCTTTGTTGGTGGTAGATATGCTGTTATAATGGCTAGAGGGAAGTACCAAAAATGACCGAAGAGTTACTTGACATCAGCCTGAAAGTGATAGGCATCGTCAGAAACGGAATTAATCAGCGACCCGAGCCCGGCTGGGAGGAAATCGTTTCTGAAATTGTGGTTGATAGCCGATTGACTGAGGCTCTGGATGGACTGGAGGAATTCTCCCACATCATAGTTATCTACTGGATACACCAGGTTCCTGCCCCGGGCCAGGTGCCGACTAAGATTCACCCCCGAGGCAGGCAAGAACTGCCTCTGGTGGGGCTTTTTGCCACCAGGACGCCATATAGACCGAATCCAGTAGGCGTAACTACGGTTAGGCTGCTCCAGCGCCAGGGCAATATATTGAAGGTTGAAGGGCTTGATGCCATTGATAGCACCCCGGTAATTGATATAAAGCCCTACATCCCCGGACTTGATGCGGTAACTGAGGCTAAAGTGCCTTCATGGGTAATCAAGCTATAAGCCAGAGTTTACTAAACATCTACCATCAACTTATGGCTGGCTACGGACCTCAATATTGGTGGCCGGCACCGGAGCCATTTGAGATAATAGTCGGCGCCATCCTTACCCAATCAGCCGCCTGGCTAAATGTGGAGAAGGCTATCGCCAATCTAAAAGAAGCTAAGGCACTGTCACCAAAAGCACTGCGCCGGCTCTCCCATACCGAAGTGGCTACGCTTATCCACCCCTGCGGTTACTATAACGCTAAAGCCCTAAAGCTCAAGTCCTTTGCTCACTGGCTGGGGGAATACTATGATGACGACCTTGATAAGCTGTTTGCCCATAATACCGACTACCTTCGCCAGCAGCTTCTTTCCATCCACGGTATCGGACAGGAGACAGCCGATTCTATAATACTCTATGCTGCCGGCAAGCCAATTTTTGTTATTGATGCTTATACCCGTCGCATCATCAACCGTATTGGTCTCGCCCCGAAAAGTAATAACTATGCTGCCTATCAGACCCTTTTTATGAATAATCTGCCCGCCGATGCCGGGCTATTTAACGAATACCATGCCCTGCTGGTCGGCCTGGCTAAGGACACCTGCCGTAACCGCCCTCTTTGTCAGCGGTGTTGCCTCAATAACCTTTGCCGCTACTATGTCAGCCTTGACGCTATTAGCCAAGACAATTAAGATAAGAGTAAAATTAAAAGCAGGTTAATTTAATGGCAGAACCGGAGATGGACACCCTTATTGACCAGGTAGCTGACCTAATTCTTGATGCCAAAAGGATGGTAGTCTTTACCGGGGCTGGGGTTAGCACTGAGTCGGGAATTCCTGATTTTCGCAGTCCCGGCGGCATCTGGGACCGGTATGACCCTGAAGACTTCACCTATCAGAAGTTCATCAGTGACCCTGAAGGCAGGAGAAAGCGGTGGCAGATGTTTCAGGAAGGATACCTAATCACTGAGGCTAAGCCAAACCCGGCCCACTATGCTATTGCTGAACTGGATAGATTGGGTAGGCTGGATTGTGTCATTACCCAAAATATAGATTATCTCCATCAGCAGGCAGGGGTGCCCGATGACAAGGTATTTGAACTCCATGGCAATAAGCAGTGGGTAGTATGCTTGAGCTGTGGTCAGCGTTATCCCTTGACCCAGATTAAAGCCAGGCTGGACCAGGGTGAAGAAATCCCCGATTGTGAGGCGTGCCGTGGCATCCTGAAACCAGACATTGTTTTCTTCGGCGAATCACTGCCCAGGGAGGTATTACTGGAGGCGACCTCCCGCGCCTACAAGTGCGACCTATTTATCGTGATTGGCTCGACCCTGGTGGTTTATCCCGCCGCCTATATGCCTGAATACGCCGTAGGGCGGGGAGCCAAACTAGTTATCATCAATCTCAGCCCCACCCCTATGGACAGGCAGGCTACAGTGGTAATCAGGGCTAAGGCTGGGGAGGCAATGTCAGGGGTGGTAAAGCGGGTAACCGAAAAAATCGGTGGTTGATTTTATTTAAAAGCCCTTCTAGCGCAAACGGGTTACAGCTACAAAAATACCCAGAGCCAGAGCGAGCAGGTCAATCACCAGAAATCGTAGGCTAAATAGAACCAAAGCCGACCCCCACGGGCAAAGGAGGCTAACCACGTAGCTTACGACCACGGCGGCGCCAGCAACGACGGCTAACCCGGTGGCTCGCTTTCGGTTGACGGAAAGGCTAACTACTTCCCCGATAGCATAGCCAGCACCAGCCGCCAACAGGAAATTCAAGTAACCGAAGGGGAACAAACCTATTATCAATCCCCAGATGAGGCCACAAGCAATAGCCATGCCTATCCCCGTTCCTACCGCTCTCAGGTAATGTTGGGTAGTAACCTTAAAGGTAGGTAGCTTGTACAGCCTAGCGCAATCCAGACATCTAGCTCCCACCGGCGTCTGCACCAGGCACTTGGGACATATCGGCTTACCACACTTACCGCACCTAAGGTTAGTTTCAACATCAGGGTGGGTGGCGCATCTCATTTTGTTGTCGTCAACCTTTCCCCGGCTTCTTCCGTTGTTCAGATACCAGATGTCTCCAGGCTTCCCTATCCCTTATATCCCGGTCAAAAAGCAACCGGTTAAGGAGTATCTGTTTTTTACTGATTGAGGCGACCCTAACCGGTGGCTGAGCCATCAATCTCCTGATGGCTAGTATCAGAAACATAGCTAAGAAACCCAAGGTTAAGGGGAGGGGCTCACCAACCCCCCAGCTAACCAAGGGTAGAGAGGCTATGCCAGTGACTATTCCCAGTGGTACGTTGTGAATAATAAATATATTACCTAAGGCTATAGGACCAAAGGCTAGTATCCACGTGGGCGCCAAATTATTCAGCACGGGAAGTACGAAGGCGACGCCTAATGTGGTTAGAACCCCTCTCCCCCCGTTAAAACGGAGAAATACCGGCCAGTTATGTCCAACAATGGTGGCTAATCCTACTATTACCTGCTGGGCGAGACTCATACCCAATAGTTGAGCTGCCCCAACCGTTACCGCTCCCTTACCTAAATCAAAGATGATTACCGGAATAGCCAGTCGTTTGGAGGTCAACCTCAATAAATTGGTTGCCCCCACATTGCCACTCCCATACTGCCTGATGTCTACGCCACGGAACCACTTAGCCACTAGATAGGCGGCTGGCGCCGAACCCAAAAGATAGGCACCTACTATTAATAGCCCAAACTCAATAGCCATAAGTTTCCTTGGTAAGACCGTTTATCAGTCCCCGTTTAATTTAACTCAGCAATCCTGATTTCTGGGGACGCTATCTAGAGACTAGGGGGTTGGCTAACTTCGCCGGTTGCTGCTATCTGCCAGAGCTATAAGTTGCTCCACCACTTCTATTGGCACATCGGCGCCACCAATCATAGTCTCAGTGGCGGCATCCAGACCATGAAAGTCACTACCCCCGCTGGCAATAAGATTATATTTATTGGCTAGGCTAACCAGCCTATCGATTTCGTCAGCAGTATAGTTATCGTAGTAAGCTTCAATACCTACCAGACCGGCTGCCTTCAGCTCAACCACCAACTTCTCCGGGTCGCTGATAAATAGCGGATGCGCCAATACTGGCAGCCCGTTAGACCGCAGTATTAGTTCTACTGCCTCTGGTGGGGTCATCTTGTCCCGCTCCACATAAGCCGGCCCACTTCGGCTTATATACTTGGTAAAGGCTTCCTTAATCGAGGTAATATAACCCTTCTCCAACATAGCCTGAGCCAGGTGAGGGCGGCCTACAGAGCCGCTACCAGCTATTTTCTGGACTCGTTGCCACTCAATGGGGATGCCTAGATTCCCCAGTTTAGCAATCATCCTCTGAGCCCGTTGCTGCCGGGAATTGCGCATCCTCTCCAGGCTGGTCCGTAGCTCGTGGTCAGTGTAATCTATAAAGTAGCCTAGAACATGAACCTCGTCAGACGGCATATCGGTGCTAATTTCAACACCGGGTATAACTTTTAGCCAGGGAAAGGCTTTAGCCTCAGCTAGGGCAGGAGCGATACCGTCCACAGTATCATGGTCAGTAAGGGCAATGACGGTTAACCCCAGCTCCACCGAGGTATGGACAATTTCTGCCGGACTAAGCCGACCGTCAGAAGCGGTGGAATGTATATGAAGGTCTACCTCAGACATTACTGCTCAACCTCCCGGTAGATTCGGTCGATGCTTATCGCCTTACCACTATCCTTGTCTATGCTAACCAGGACGGCGTTAAATATTGTTTTGCCCTTTCCTGCCACCGGCAGGCGATGAGGTATCATGGTCAGAAAGCGGTCAATTACCGCCTCGGTGTCAACACCTATAACCGAATCAACAGGGCCGGTCATGCCAATATCGGTAACATAGGCGGTGCCCTGAGGAAGCAACTGAGTATCAATGGTGCCTACATGAGTATGGGTGCCGAGCACAGCGCTGACTCGACCGTCAAGGTATCGCCCCAGTGCTATCTTCTCCGACGTTGCCTCAGCATGGAAATCAATAATAATAACCGGCGGCTTGGGCTTAAGCTCGGCCAGTAGTTGCTCCATAGCCCTAAACGGGCAATCGAAATTCCCCATAAAGGTTCTCCCTATCAAATTAACCACCAAAACCTGACCTTTAACAATGTAGCCCCTACCCGGCACGCCGGGAGGATAATTTAATGGGCGCAGAATAGGCATTTCACCGTCGAGGTAGGGGATAATCTCCTTCTGAGCCCATATATGGTTACCTGAGGTCAACACATCCACATCAGCATCAAGTAGTTCCCTAGCTGTAGTTGAAGTTAGTCCTATACCGCCAGCCAGATTCTCAGCATTGGCAATAACCATATCAATCCCATATTCCTGTCGCAGGTCGGGCAAAAGCATGTTTACTGCTCTCCTGCCCGGCTTGCCAATTATGTCACCAACCACTAATACCAACACTAGCGTTCCCTACTTTGCATAGTCTACGGCTCTTGTCTCCCGGAGCACGGTAACCTTTATTTGCCCCGGGTATTCTAATCCTTCCTCTATTTTCTTAACGATATCTCGGGCAAGTCTCATTGCCCCTAAATCATCAATCTCTTCTGGCTTGACCAGGATACGGATTTCACGTCCGGCTTGAATGGCAAAGGACTTCTCCACCCCCTTGAAGTCATTGGCTATGTCTTCTAGTGCCTTTAGTCGCTTCAAGTAGCCCTCCAACGATTCACGCCTGGCTCCTGGTCTAGCGCTACTGATGGTATCAGCCGCTGAGACGATAAAGCCCCAAAGGCTGACAGTATCAGTTTCAAAGTGGTGCTCAGCGATGCCCTGAACTACCTCAGGAGATTTATCCCATTGCTTAACCAGGTCAGCTCCGATGGCAGCGTGAGTGCCCTCCACCTCGCGGTCTACCGCCTTACCAATGTCATGAAGCAGCCCGGCTTTCTTAGCTATGGCAACATT
>Ga0163203_1000017_pt1 | contig 41450 bp, 59 predicted proteins | sample PL_2010_330m_FD_113534 | JGI IMG/M metagenome (GOLD analysis project Ga0163203, IMG submission 113534) | Freshwater microbial communities from Powell Lake, British Columbia, Canada to study Microbial Dark Matter (Phase II) - PL_2010_330m | ecosystem: Environmental > Aquatic > Freshwater > Lake ... | reverse complement strand
ATATCATACTGTCATCTAGAAAACAACAGTATCAGAGGGTTTATCAAATGAAAAAGGAGTGGTATTCCCCATCAGCAATAGAGAGACGCTATTCTAAAGAACAAATTAAATGGCTCATTCCTTATCTCCCAATGTTAGCGGAAGGGGTGTATCCCAGGAATCCAAAAGAAACAGGCTATGTAGATAACCCTATTGGTAAAAAACAACGAAGCAATAAGGCTTCATTCCAGAAGGCTGTTGACATACACGCAGAAGTGTCCGGGCGTATAGAACGTGCCGGCGTCGATGGCCTCATGCTCGAGTTTCTCTATGCCTTTGAGCCGGCGGACGAGCTCTTCGTCATGGAACACATGGCTCAATGCCTCAACCTCTCGAGGATGGAAGTCAACCAACGTATACGCAACGCCTTATACTTTGTCTCCGGAGACAAAAGAAAAACAACTTCATACAGCCAATACATCAAAGACAATCCACGATACCTGAAGGTGAAGTGATGGACTTAACTGCATTAGAGATTAAAGCTATGGTTGCGGGCTATTTTCGTTATAAGAAACAATGCCCTATAGTTGCCTTTGAAGCTAGTAATAAACTCAGGTGGGCTGATGGTGAACCAGCCGATATTCTTGTAGTTACTGAGTCTAGGATGCTATACGAGATTGAAGTGAAGGTAAGCATCTCAGATTTAAGGGGGGATAAGAAGAAACGCAAGCATATGTCGTTTTTGAACAAACCTTCTTATTTGCCAATATATAAATATTACTTCGCTGTGTCTGAGGAATTATCCGATAAAGCTTTAGACATTTGTAATGAACTTTATCCGTATGCAGGGTTGCTGGTAGTCTCTAAATTCCCATTTATCTCTAACGCATTATCATTTGGAGTTATAGAAAGAAAATCACCGAGTTGTCTAAACAATAAACGGCTTGCAGTGAAAGATATTATTTACTTGGTTAAAGAGCAATCTGGAACTGTCTGTCGCTTGGCAAGGGATAATGCTAGTTTACAGGTAATGGATATAGAGAGAGGCCGGGTAGTAAACCACTAACCCGACCTCTAATGCCCCTGGATTTGGCTCTCAGTTAATCTTCTCAGCTACATAGACGCCCTTGACCTGCTCGTTCAAGAACTTACCCTTGGAGCCGATGTTCTTAAAGTCCTCGAAGACCTCGGCCGGCACGTCTGAGTAGGAGTAGACACTACCACTACTGAACCGGACTAACAGGCCGTCAGTCTCCGGAACGTAGGCGATAGCCTCGATGTTAGAGCTCTCAACGTCAATCCACTCAGTCGCCATCTTCTTCCTCTCCTTCCGACCTAAGCTTTCTGATCCTGTCAAGCATAGCCTCGGCCCACTCTTTATTTTCATTGAAGTAACCAGTATCATTGCAATGAATCATTGCGTCCCGGAGCCCCCACATATCCTGATCGCTCAGGGTATATCCCCGGCCACCCCCCATGACTGCCAGTATGTATTTTTTATCCGGCACTATTCACCCCCTTTATCCTATATTTTTAATGAGAACCTTGTAGCCGGCGATCATCTTCTCGAAGTTATCCTCGAAGTGGCTAGCGATAGGACCACGCCCGAATCCCCCGACGACTTCCATGCCACAGCCCGGACACTTCCATAGATCAGCGTCGTATAATTCATAAGGCTCGCCGTTCTCGTTCAAGTCAAGGACTCCGACGCCGTTAGTCTCCGGGTGTAATTCCAGTTTACACTTAACGCATACTGGCCTATGATATCCGGAGACGACTTGCTTCTCAGTCTTTGCCATTACTTAACCCCCTTTCAACGGCTATCATCTTGCCGTTGCGATTTGTTCTGTGTATGCCATACCTCTGATAGTAGTTGCCCACGTCCGGCGGTGTAGTCCGGTAGCTCTTAAGCTTAGGCTGCTTCAGTATTGCTATAGCTTCCGGTGCCAGTTTACTCAAGTCTATCTGCCATCGATTACGCCGGCGGTCATAGCGCCCCTTTATCTTACCGGCAGCCAGGGCGTCCCTGATTCTATGATAAGGGCAGTTGTATTCCTTAGCTAGCTCGGCTGCTGATAGGTAGCCTTGGTTGTGCCTCGATTGTATCTTGAACTCCTTGTTAAGCCGGGCTCTAGTGGCCGGGTATGAACGGCCTAGGTGTTTGGCGATCGACTCGAGCGTAAGCTTGCCGGCGTTCTCGAGTAGGTAAGTATCGTCTGCCTCGTTCCACTTCGAGAACTTGAGCGTTATCCGTCCATGGACCGCGCCGAGGGATATCCATGCCCGGGCAAAGCTATGATAATACTCATATACCCGGGCAGCCGGCGGTAAGTCATACCGGCCATACTTGAGCTCTCCCCATGCCCTATCAGAAGACGGCAGCCTACCCGGGAGCTCGTCCATTACAGCCCTGAGCGCTGCGTCGACGTGCTCCCGAGTCCATACCTTAGTCCTGCCTTGCCAATTAGGGAACGGCATTACGCTTCATTAGCTCCTTATAGATAAGACACTTTCCCCTCTTGTAGTGAGGGCATATCCTGACGCCGGCCGGACAGCGCCAGGACTTAACAAACCTCTCGTAGCTACAGCTAAACATTAGTTCCTCTCTGTTCGTATTCTCTCGGCGTGCTTGACTCTAACCCACTTGATTATCTCGGAGCGCCATATACCCCATGACCTGTCCATCGGCCACCCGGCCACGATCTCAGACTTAAACTCCTGATAGTAGTCAAGCGCTGTCTCCGGGATAGTAGTAGCGTCGAGTATCAAGGCAAGCGCTAACTGAGCCGGCCCTGAGCCACCATAGCCCCAACTGAAGCCGGTAGGTGAGTGGTTCCGGAGCTTAAGGCTCGGCTCGAGCGGTAGTCTCTTCGGCTCTCCGCCCGGGTGTAATGCCTTCACTACGTCATGGCCGTTGGCTCCTGAGTATAGTATCTCCGGGTATAGTTTGTTGTCTATCTTGTTATCGACCTTTCCCAATTCTAATACCATAGTCAACCTCCTTTCATTTACTTGAGCTCGTAAGCTCACCAATACCCGGGGCCGGAGCTCCGGGCATGGCGTGAGCCGGCAAACTAAAACAGCCTCGCTTGTGGCTCGACGTGGTGGCCGGCTACTGCTACACCTACGCCCGGGTATCGGTTCGCTATCTGTTGCCCGAGCCCTTGAGTTATTACGGCCATGCGATCAGGCGCCTTGCGCTTTATCTTCCCGGCCTCGTAGTCGTTAATCCATGCCGTTGCGCTGCAGTCTTCCTCAAGTAGAACGTGGTGCGGTCCGTCGTGGTAGTCGTAGCCGGTAACCTTGGCCGGCCATATTCGGGTGTCAACTCTCAGATATCCATGCCCGGGTGTGCTGTAGAACTCGACGCCTGCCGGTAGTCTGCCGTCGCTGTTGCTGTCCTTTTCCCTCTCGTTCCACCCCTCGGGCTGTCCTTGCCTTGCCATAATGGTTTACCCCCTTATTTTATTCGAGCTAATGCGCTCAGGTAGTCAAGCGCCTAACTCGGCTCTATGGGCTCCGTCTGTGCTATGTCAAAGATTGTGCCGGCGTAGAATGTCCGGGCTTCGTCTATGTCTCCGGTGTCCTTGTCCTTGTCGCCTACCGGGAAAAGAATTGTATAGCCATGCTGCCCTTTGACTACCTGACGCCCGGCCTTGCGCCATTGCTGATAACCGCCGACCACGCTCGGAGTCTGGCCGTTACACTGGATATAAACCATAAAAGTATTGTGTAGGCTGAGCGTTCTCCCCTCTACTGTGGCTATGATTCCCCGGTCTGTAAAGGCCTTGCGTTCGGCCTCGGTGAGCCCGGCAAGTCGACGCCTGAGCTCTGATATTCGGGCGTTCCTATCTGCCCGGGCTTGTGGTGTAGCTTGTCGCATCTTGTCTACCCCCTTTCCCTGAGACTATTTAGCCTCAATGTAGCATAGGTGCTACACTTTGTCAAGTGCCATTTTAGGCACGATTTAGCTACGGATTTCAGCCGATTTGTAGGCGTGGCGTCGAGCTCTACCGCTTAGCCCGGGTTATGCCGTCGCCCTGGGGGGCCGGCGTTCGCTACAAATGCCCGCCGGCTTACGTTCAGCGCTTGGGGTATAAAATAATACTTGACAAACTCCCCGGCTTTGTTTTATGCTTGACAATTACAGGCCTCGACGTCTCAAAACGCCGGGGCTTTTGTCTACCCCTAAGCAAGCCCGGGGTTTTCGCATCCCCCGGGCAAGCGCTAAACAGAGCCGGAAAACTACCGGCTAGACTATACCTAGCTACGATTAAACTACTCTAAACACACGACTAAACTCAGGTTGAATATACCTAGAACTACCACCACGAGGCGCAGAATGGACGACAAAGAGCGGTTAGCCACGCAACAACCCGATAGCTCAGGCGTGGAATTAAACAATACAGTCAAGCCGAAGAACAAAGGCGGACGGCCACGCAAGGACAGAGAGAACAGAGCTATACAAGACATACTCAACGGATCAGCCCGGGACGCTGCTCTAATCCTCAAGGCTCACATCGAGGGCAAGAGAGGCAAGCGCACACTCAAGGCGTCATTACAACGTGCCTGCGAGTATGTAATCGACCACGCTATAGGCAAGAGCCGGCAGAAGGTCGAGCACTCCGGCGGAATACTCACCTATAAGCAGATCGCCGACGACGCCGGGGAAGAGGACGCCCGGCCGTATTTAGCCGAGGCCGAAGAGATAGCCAACAAGTATCAGACAGACCACCCGATACCGGCGTCAAGCGAGGAAGATATAGAGGGTTAGTTGTCCATTGTTATTAAACTTCCGAGACTTAATCTTGATGTCATGCTGTCTGGCTGCCTGCCTGGCGGTAACATACAAACTATGGGCATGCTTCTCATCAGTAGGATAGAGCACTAAAGGCTCACCGGCTTGTATTCTCTCCATCCTGCCACGCCAGTTACTATCCTTGTTACGCTGTGGTAGTGGGTGATCCTCAAGTATTCGGTCAAGCTCTTCCTGGGTAATATGCTCGCTCATTATTCCACCATCCTTTACTTAATTATACTCTTCCCTATCAAGTATAGCAATACCTTAAAGTAAAGTCAATGTGTTAGCATTAACCCTCAAAATGTAAACAGTAACCCCTGCCTTACACTTGATAGTGTTAACATTATGTTAGCAGTAATCCCCAAAGTAGATCAAACTAAACAAGATAAGAGTAAACTACCTGGGGGGGACATTCTTATCAGATAATAACCATCCGGATTAACGTATAGCGGTTAGAGGCTATCGACTACCACCCCCCATACTATTACTCTAGGGGGGAGGGGTGCTTATTATCACGACCTCGGATAGGCTAATAGGGTGTCATGAATAATTTTTCAATTTCAATAGATATGAAATTAACGAATAACATTGGTTGCATGACTAAGAGGCAGATTGAAGAGTTTGCTGATATGGTTCTCCGGGAGTGTGGTTATCCTTTCACGATGAAGTGGACAACTGCTGGAGACATAATGATTGCGCCGTTTATTTACATAGACGAGAGGCATATCAACGAATATCCTTATCTGGTAAAGGAGAGGGTTCTGCATGAAGTGGCGCACATAGATACTTGGCCTGAAGATCAGACGCATGGTGAGATATTCCACACAAGGCTTGCCGAATTGATTGAGCGGTTTATGGGTTGTGGATCTATAGTTTCGGTATTTCAATTTTGAGTCTCTCTATATTGTAAGGTAACTGCCATGTTAGATATTGTCTGTTGGGGCATAATAGGATTAGGCGTCGTCCTCGTAATTTTGGTATTTATATTTTGGCGCCGGGGCGGGTTCAAGTTATGACAGGGTTTTGGGTTTGTATGTTCCTCGTAATTTTTTTAATTACCGCAATTCTCATCGACGCTGTGCTGCGGTCGTGGGGGTATTATGAAAGGTAAGAGGCAGCGCAATAGTTTCAAGACGCCGTTGGTGCTCGAGGTAATGTCCTCGGGCAAGAAGTTCAAGCTGCACTATCCGTTCACCTACCTATGGCAGCGTGAGAATATAACTATCCACGTTGGCGCCGAGTTTATTACTGACCTTGCCTCGATACCGGTAGTGATTTTACTGGCGGTGGCTGCCGTATGCCTGATTGTGTCTCACTACGTCGACGCTGTGGCGTGGCTGTTTTGGGTTGGCTTCGTTATTGTCGTCCTGGCTGTGCTGATACAAAAGCTTGGCCGGCAAAATAAGGCTGCTGTTATCCATGACGCCATCTATCAAAACGTGGTTCCCGGGTTCCGGTTTACCCGGGCGGAAGCGGACCTCGTCTTCCTCGACGGCATGAAGGACGCCGGCGTCGGTAGGTTCAAGCGTTATGTAATGTATTCTTGCGTCCGGCTCGGCGGATTCTTCTCATGGAAGCGCCGGCCGTTGAAGACGCCACCCAAGAGATTATCGGAGTTATTCGGGTAGCGGACGTGCGGAGTGGAGCAGAGGAAGCTCGCTAGGCTCATTACCTAGAGGACAGGGGTTCGAATCCCCTCTCCGCTACCAATCTCAGGAGGCTAAATGCCACTCTACGAATACGAATGTGAGAAGCATGGGGATAAACCGGTGCGCTTTGAGCAGCGCCGGCCTATGAGCGAGTCCTCGTTGCCGGCTCCTTGCCCGGAGTGTGGCGAGGACTCGCAGCGTGTTATGTCTCCCTGCTCTTATAAGCTGAACTTTAATCAGATGATGAGGGCGCTCCCGGCCAAGGAAGCGCCTAACGATAGGGGCTTTCATCCGGAGTGGGATAGTTAATGGTAACTGAATTAGATAGAACACCTGAATTAGATCAGAAGATACGGAATAAGGCAAGGAAATACCCGGACTGGTGGATAGAGAAGTTCCTCGGGTGGCGTATCTGGACAATGCAGATAGCCATTGCTCAGGCCGTCTTCAAATATCCCCGGGTAACTGTCCGCTCTAATGAGTCGAGCGGTAAGAGTAAAATCGCTGCCGGTATTACCCTCGCCTTCCTCTATAACTTCAAGCCGGCGACTGTTATCACTACGGCGCCGACTAACAGACAGGTCGAGGACGTCCTTTGGCGTGAGATCCGAGTTGCCTTTAATAATAGCCGGATGCCACTCGAGGGCAATCTTACCCGGAAAGGCCTCGAGATAGCTGAGGATTGGTTCGCCGTCGGCTTCGCTACGGACGAGCCGGAGCGTATGCTTGGCTATCATAATACTAATGTGCTTGTAATTGGCGACGACGCTGCCGGTTTAACTAATGATATCCTCGGCGCTATTGAGAATCCGCTCTCTACCGGCAATACCCATGAGCTCCTGCTCTCTAACCCTACTCAATCAGTGGGCGCCTTCAGAGACACTTTTAATTCAGACCTCTATATGAAGTATCATATCTCGGCGTTTGATACACCAAACTTTACTAGCTTCGGCATTACTGAAGAGGATATCGCCTCAGGGGAATGGCTGAAGAAGTGGAACGGACAGGAGTTGCCTTATCCTCAGCTTATGTCGCCGGCGAAAGTCGCTGAGCGCTATAAGAATTGGGGCAAGGGCTCCTATCTGTATATAGTATTTGTTAAGGGAGACTTCCCCGAGGCCGGCGTTAATAACCTTTGTAACCTTTCCGATATCGAGTTTGCCATGTCGAGGGAGCTCGAGCGAAAAGAATACGAGAAGTCGCCCAAGGTTGCTGCCCTCGACGTGGCTAGATATGGAGACGACGAGAGTTGTTTCGCGGTCCGCCAGGGCAATAAGGTTCTCGAGACTATAACGTGGGGATATCAGGACACCAGCTATACTATCGGCCGGACTGTTAGGCTTGTTAAGGAACATAAGCCATCGAGGGTATTCGTCGACGTCGTGGGTTATGGCGCCGGCATTTACGATATCCTAAAGAAAGAGCTAGGGGAAGAGTATAAGATTCTCGAGTTCGACTCGGGTAAACCGGCGCTCGATACAGAGCGACACCTTAACCGCCGGGCTGAGGGTTATTGGGATTTCAATAAGAAGCTCGAGGCCGGAGAGCTTGATCTGCCTAACTCGGATAAGGCCAAGTCTCAATTAGCGGATATCCGCAAGACATACAATACCAAAGGACAGCTTCAGATAGAGCGAAAGGAAGACGCTAAGGCGAGAGGTAGTAAGTCTCCGGACGTGGCGGACGCTATTATGATGACATTTCATAAGACGAAGAGCGGTGGGAACCCCGATGGATGGACTTATTAAGGAGTGAGCTATGTCAAGATTTAGCCCTGATTATGTAAGCGGAACTAATTATCACCCTAATTATCAGGCCGTCGTTGATAAGCGCTCAGAAATGAGCACTCTCAATACGAGGCGTGATGATGATGCGAAGCTTGCCATTATGGATCCGTATAAAATGACTAATCCGGATGGCCGGGAGACTCCGGACGTCCTCAATGTTACCATGAATGAGGCCAAGGTCTTCTTCGATCGCTGTGGCGCCATAATGAACGGCGCTAATATGCAGCGCATAGTCTACGGCCGGGGCTTAACAGATAAAGACACTACTCTAATCGAGAGCTTCTATGAGGATATCTACTACCAAAATGACTTGATGCTGGCTAACGCTTACCAAACCTCACTCTATGGCTTCCTTATTGAACAGATACTTATTCGTGGCGCCATTGCTGCCCGGTGTTTGATGAGAGAGGACGGCGATAAGTTTATCCCCGATGTTACTCCACTCGATACTAGGCATTTCTATTATGAGACAGACTCGCAAGGGATTATATGGGGGGCTCCTGATATTACCCGGACGAAAGCTCAGATACTCAGGGAGTATGGTATTGTTATTCGTGGCTCCAAGGCTACAGTTACAGACTTTTGGGATGATGAAGTTAATCAGATCTTCATAGCTAATCAGCTTTACAAGGGCGGTTCTGAAACGCAGGATCCTACCAAGCATCCGGAACGTCCTGAGAAACATGGCTTGGGTTATCCGCCTTTAATCTTTGCCGGGTCCGGCGCTGGCTTAAATACCCTCTATGACGCCGGTATACTTAAATATCAATTCGAGAGTGTATTCGCAAGTAACCGGGGCTTGATACCGGAACTACACCGGGCAGCCTCGATATTTATGACCTTAACAGATATGAGCTTCGAGCAATCTCTAACATGGGAGAGCGACGAGGGAACTGAGGCCACTAAGCCACCTAATCCCTTCGGGCGAGGCAGAAGAGTTATACCTTCTGATAAAGGCGGAGGCTTCAAGGCGATTCCGGTTAGCGACGTGAGAAACGCTACCCGGCTGCTGTATAACATGATAGTCGGCGCCCTGCAGCGTGGCGGTCTACCGAACATAGACTACGGCAACCTGAGCTTCCCACTATCGGCCGTTGCTATTTCCAAGCTGACCGCTTCCAAGGACGCTATCTTCATACCGAGACTACACGCTATGTCTATGTTCTATAGAGCTCTGTCTCTGATGATAAAGAAGCAATACGTCCAGGCTGGCTATAGCGTTGGGATAGGGGAAGAGGGGCTAGAGAGGGAATACTCGAGTTCCGATATCGATAGGAAGTTCTCTACTAAATATGAGTTCCACTCCACTTCTCCGGAGCAGGATATCGCTAATACCGCTATCGGGCAACAGCAAATGGCGCTAGGTATGTCAAGGCATACTGTATTCTCCGACACAATTAAACTGAAGGATCCTACCGGCGAGATAATGAAAGCCCGGGCTGAGAAGGGAGAAGAGGGCGATATCGCTCAAACTCTATACCTTGTTATGCACCAGCAGATAGATGAGGGCAAGGATATTCAAGCTGAAATGACTTTACAGCAACTAGAAATGATATTGCGTGATAGGGCTCAGGGTGGCACTATGGGTTTAGCTCCGTCGAGGGGTGGCCTTGGCGCCGGCATGAGTAAGCCGATGGTTCCTTTAATGGCCGGGGAAGGTGGTGGCGCCGGCAGACAACCGCCGGGGGATGAATCAATGATGGAACCCGAGGAATCGGAGACAAGGACAGAGCGCCGGGAAGAGGCCGTCGCCAAGAACAGAAGGGAGGAAAGCTAATGGACATTAAATTGGAAGCAGAGAACACGCCAATTGGTAAGTTTCAAAAGGAAAGGACAGATGCCATTTCGGAGATGTTTGATAACGTGTCTGAGAATGGAATCTACCCTACAACTAAATTCTTTGCTAGACTTGATAACTGTGTCAGAAAACTACTGAAGCAGAGGTAAGCTAAATCAGTTGTCTTTGATTATTGAGTAGTGCCTCAAGCTCTTGAATACGCTTGGCTTTGGCTGCTAGGACTAGAGAATGTTTTCTCTTGGGTAAGGCTTTTAAGTTCTCAATCCTGTTATCACTAGGTATTCCATTAAGGTGATGAATAACCCAACCTTGAGGAAGTGATTTATTGTTTACTTCTTCCCAAACAAGTATATGTTCTAATACGTATTTACGATGAGCGCTAGTAGCTCTAGGATGGTCGGGCTTATAGATGTTAATATATCCACCAACTGTTTTGACTCTACCGCCTCTCCAACAGGGATGATTAACACCGCTCCGTTGAGGTATTCCAACTGTAGACCATCTTAGTTTTGCCGAACATGATGCACAGCGAGTTCCGCCGGGGGCTATAGGATTACCACAGTCAATACAGTAATGCGGAATAACTCGGCTCCATCTTCCACCTGTTCGTCGGAGCAAACTAGCACAGGTTATACATCTGAGAGATTTAGACTCGCAAGGTTTTCCGCAATCTTTACAGGGATGCTTAGGTGAAGGCATAGTATTATATTAGCATATATTTACTAGAAAGTAAAGGAGTAGAAAATGGCATTAACCCACGAAGAGGCAGACCGCAGGGTTAGGATAGCTATGGCTCCCCCTGTCAATAAACAAGCCGGCCGAGGGTTTGCCCCGGGCATTGAGAGTCTGAGGGCAACGGCCAAGAGGCGTAGCCCGGCCTCGGCCAACAGGCAATTAACAACGGCAAGGTGATAAGTGGCAGTAGACACGACAATTAAAACAGGATATTGGCGAATCAATCCGGCTACCGGTGAACGTGAGTGGATTGAGCAGAGCAATCAGCCAAAGCAACCGAAGCTCAAAGACGAGCAAATTGGCGCTGCCGGCCCACCTAAACTATATCCCGGAGACGAGAGGTTTGGCGCTGCCGGCCCACCTAAACTCTATACAGGAGTAGGGGAAGAGCCGATAGTGGCGCCGGTAACCGAAGAGGAAATAACACCGGTTCGGCCGATTAGTCCGCTAATAACCTCAAAGGAATTATACGAGCTTGATACCGCATGGGGCGGTTGGTGGGATCAGTATGCTCAGACAGGGAAGTTCCCAACTCGTCCTACTGAAGAAACGCTCAAGCCTTACTATGAGCAATGGGTTCAGGCTGCTACCAAGTGGGAGACGGATAATCCGCCCCTATGGGCTCAGACACCCCCGGCTATTGATCGTGTAAAACTAACCGAGTCGGCCAATCTATACAACATAAACGACAAGGACTTCGTTTCACAAGCTCAGCTAGTCGACCTTTCTAGGCCGTTTGAAGAACGGACTCTGAGCGTTCCCTTTGAGCAATATCTGACTTGGGAGCAAGCTCAATGGCTAGGCTACGACGTGCCTGAGGGCAGCGTCGTCAAGGTAGTGCCGGTAGTAGGTGGGGCGCCTCAGCTCTATGTCTTGCCGGATCCGGAGGCCATATCAAAAGTTATGGCTGAGCTATCCCGGCCGAGAGAAGAGTTAATCGAAAACCTTAGAGGGATATATCCTCGTATGTTTGATCCGGCTAATAGTTGGGGCTACTCAAACGACGAGATACCGGACATGGTTATTAACAGTATTCAAAGGTGGATGGCCGACGACTACTCCGGCTTTGTCGAGGACTTATTCGAGAGGGTGGGAGAGGTTGAAGGCGAGAAACTACTCCGGCAGTTCGGGGTTACCGAAGAGAATATACTAATCACCCTGGACTATAAGGAGCAGGAAGCCCGGGTAAGCACTTTGATATCTGACGTCTTCCCTGACTTTAAGACTGTAGAGCAGCTTAACACTCTTATCGATACTGATTGGAACCTGTTTGTCGAGACAATTCAGTGGAAGGGGGCAACCTCTGAGAAGAGAAAGCTTCTCGAGTCCTTGGGTTATAACCCGGACGAGATTAACAGTTTCTTTAATGTCATTCGTGTTATGGCTCCGGTCGACGGAGTTCGCCAAGAGATTACCATTGATACACAACTCGGCAAGGCTTACGACCGCAATGGTGTTTGGGTTGGCTCTTATAACGTGGTTACCCATGAGTTTACAGATCTACCGGAAGAGAACTTTGCTAAGGACACATGGGATGCTATCGTCTATGGCGGACAGCATTTATATCATCAGTCAAAGCAATTCTTAGTTTCCGCTCTACCTAACTTCCTCTTCCGAGATACTTACCAGTGGGAGAGGGATTTATACGGCGACGCCTATGCTGACAAGGTAGACGCTGGCAATAAGAGATTAAGGGATGAGTTTCGGACTGTCTATAACTTGAATCAGTCTGAGTTTGAAAGGTGGGAAGCTGCCAATCCGCAGCTAGCTCCGCCTGAGTTTGCTCAGGAGAATATCGTCGACCGGCTGAAAGATAATCCGCTTAAGACTATTATCTATGAGTTTGCGTCTACCGCTCCGTTTATGTTAGCAGTAATGGGAACTACAATAGCTGTTACTGCAGCTACCGGTAACCCCTTGCTTGGTGTTACTGCCGGCGCAGCAGTAGCGACTCCCCCACAATCTCAGGACGCTTACGACGCTCTATTGGCTGCCGGCGCAACTGAAAGACAGGCCGGACTACTGGCCTTGCCAATCGGCTTAACTATGTCGGCCATTGAGTCGATAGGGGATATGCCATACCTGAAGAAAGTATTTCCCACTATCTTCAAGATGGTTGAAAAGGGTATGCTCGATCAGGTAGGGAAAATGACTCTAACCTCTTTGTTAAAGAAGGGGCTCACTACCTTTACTATGGTTGAGATAACAGAGACTATAGAAGAGGTATTACAGGACGCCGTTCTCAATGCCGGCATAAGGACATTCAACGAGAATCAGGCAATCTTCGAGGGGCTCGAAGATACTATACTCCGGACTCTAGCAGCTACCGCTCCGCTAGCGCTGTTTGGCGCCGGCGCTTCACTCCGAAGAGTAACCGGGGCTCAGATTCAAGGGCAGACTGACGCTCAGTTAAAAGCAAAGGGATATATACAGGATCCCAAGACCGGTAACTGGTATCAGCAACTCAAGGACGCACTTAAGGACGAGGGCGGTTTCGTTATCCCGGGCGAGTTCTTTGGCAGGGGAGAAGAGGCCTTGCCGACTGACCGAGAGGGATTAGAGACATTCATTACAGAGCATGGCAGAAACGTAGAACTGATAAAGGCTGAGGCCAAAAAGAATAAGTGGACGGACGCAGAGTATATAGCTCAGTTAGGGAAGGTTGCTGCAGACTTGGCAATACCCACACAGCCTAGCGGACGTGGCTTTGAAGTAGAGACGCCGGTTGCTCAGATTGTAGAGTTAGTGGCCGGGCAGATCCCGGACGTAAACATGGTGAGCTCCGGATTTCATGCCAACTTCTCGAAAGAGTGGAACGGAATAGATCCGTCATGGTCCATAGTTATACAGCAAGTCGAATTACCTCAGAATATAATCGAGGCAGCCGATAAAGCAGGCCTGCAGATTAACAAGAGGCCACTCAAAGGCAAAGTTCCCGAGGGGCAGATATATGATATCTACCTGCCGGGTGTCGGACAAACCGAGATTGAAAAGGCTACGGCTGCTTTCAATGAGTTCGCTACTATTCTCGGCGCGGGCCGGGAAGTTACCGCTCCGGCAGTAGAGCCCGGGCGGATAGAGGATATAGAGGATATCCCTATTCAATCCGTAGCTACGGCTCCGGTATTCGACAGCATGGGCTACCGGGTAGATTATGAGAACATGGGTATTCCGAGGGATGCCACTGCTGCTGACGTATTAAGATTTGAGGCGGAAGAACTAGGGAACGATATCGCTGCTATGGGCGTTACGCCTCAGCTATTAAAAGAGCTAGAGAACTATCCAGCTCATGCCGTTACATGGGTTACTCGAGACATTGAATCGGCTCGGGATTATCTGACTGAAGGCATGGGGGAAGAGGACATAAGCCGAGTCGAGTATGTGAGGGGGGGCAGGATTGTCGCCTTCGATCATCAGGGCGGTTACTTGGTATTAGCCTCGGCGGACGTCGCAGCGCAAGCGCCAATGACTGAGCCAGGACAGCCGGAGGCCGGACTGCAGCCGTCAATGTTACCCGAGGAAGTATCGGCCAAAGAGGTTAGGCCTAAGGGTAAAGGCGAGATAGTTCAGATCTCAATGGAAGATCAACTCAAGCTTGAGCAAGCTAGGCGAGAAGTAGAGACGGCTCCGGATGAAGACAAGGAAGCTTACGAGGCTCAGGCAGAGATAGAGGGAATAAGAGTCTCATTAGAGACTGATCCGATAGCTCAAAAGCAGATATGGGTTGGAGTCTCCAAGAGGGGCAAGCCATTATACCGGGGGCTAGATTTCTTTATCTCTCTTCGTGAGCAGTCTTTCCCTGACTACTTTACAGTTAAGCAGGCCAAGCTATTAAACCCACACGCTGACTTCTCCAAGTATACACAGAAAGGGCTTGCGATATTCAATAAGGTTCCCCGGGATGAAGCATTAGACTGGATGGCTTCAGAACTAGGAGCCGAGAGCGCTGAAGAGATAGCTGAAAGGGTAATGGAGATAAGGGCGGATAAGCGCAGACTCCGAGGGCTTGAAGCTGTCATTTCTACTCATTATACAGAAACACCACTGCCGGCAGTTCCGGAAGTTACCCCAAGACAATCGGTAACCAACGAAAGGACAGCCGGCCAACCTACCCTAACGCCGGCTCAGGTGAGAGTTACCCTAGCTTTGTTCGGCAAATACATAGAGAATCCGGACGCAATAAGAGCATGGGAATTGACGAGGGATCTGAGAAGTGAAGTTAGGACAACCCGGGGTGAACTGTTAAAGGCTAGAGCTCAGGAGCTCATTGTTGATAAAGGTGTGCCGGTTGAAGAGGCAATGAAGCAGGCAATCAATGAGACAATGAGCGGAGAGTTGCCAGCCATGAGGACTGATTACTTGTCTGACCTGACTGAGAAAATGAGGAACGTCCTCTTTAATAAATTATATCAGACGCTCGAGGGCGAGCCTTACGAAATGATGTCAACCCATACGGCCTTGACTAATGCCCTTCGTGGCCGGGCTATTCCCCGGGATCCGGGAACAACCGGCAGGTCTGCCTTTACTAGACTGCAGCGTGTATTCGGGGATCAGCCCAAGGTGCTCAAGGCTATAGAGAAAATGACTGAAGAGCACAAGCCCCTCGAGGATATTGTCGAGGGTATATACAGGGAATCAGGGCAGCCACCCATCCCGATAGATGGAGACATGGCGGAGTATCTCCGGAAACTAAAAGACATTCCTAATGGCTACCGGACACTGCTCGAGCCGGAGTATCAAACGCCTACTATAATCGATACGAGGTCGTCTATTGACTTGGCTTTTGCCAAGACAGAGTTAGAGCTCTCGACAATGCTAGCCAAGGGAGAGATAGACGAGGACGCATATAAACTGGCAAGGGCAGAAGCCCGAAGCATAGCCTATCCGACGGCGCCACCTACTCGATATGATCCGCCTATCCAAGACGCTATCGATCAGATACCTCTATGGCCGAAGCCGGTTAGGGATGATGTTATTAAGGTCCTGAAAGAGATAGGCATGAGCCCTATCGATATCGGTAACTTTCTCCGGGCGAACAAGGCGTCCTTTGACTTCTCCTTTTGGAGACAGCAAGCGCCACTTATTGCTAGCCACCCGGTAGCTTTCGCTCAGGCTAATGTCGACGCATGGAAGGCGATATGGAGTCAGAAGTCGGCCGAGGCCTCATGGGAAAAGATTACCCGGGATTACCTATATCAGATTTACGAAGTATGCGCCGAGAAGGGCGGTGATTTTCTCAGGCCTCTCGAGTTAAAGAAAGGCACAGCACAATGGAGAGGAACTGAAGAGTTTGGTTATCTTACTCAAGATAGGGTGATACCAAAGCTTACCTCTAAATTGCCCTGGGTGAAGATATCAGCCCGGGCATTTGAGACAGGCACGAACTCCCACAACTGGCTTATATTCAAGGGCTACTATAAGGGTATGCTCGAGTTAAGTCAGCAGTATGCTAGTGGCAAGAAGACTTTACCGGTTGGACAGGTATTTGATATTGAGAAAGAAATGGTTGACTTCTCTAAAATGCTTGCCAACTTTACAGCTAGAGGTTCATTAGGTAGAGCTGCTCAATTAGCGCCGGCATTAAGTTCAGGCTTCTTTGCCCCTCGAGCAACGATAGGTAGAATCCTATCGATTAAAGACTTAGCTAATCCTAACCCGAGAGTAAGACGGCAGGCATGGATAAACGCTTCGACTTTTGTTAGCACAGTGGGTGGTATCATTTTGCTTGGCGCTGCTATGGGGTTATGGTCGGTAGAAAAGGATCCCCGGAGCGCTGAGTATATGTCTATCAGGATAGGCAATACTCGTATCGATCCTTGGGGCGGTTACCGGCAGTTCTTCGTCTTCTTTACCCGGTGCATTACCGGCACAGGCGTATCGTCTGTTACCGGAGCCGAGTATGAGATTAACCCATTGATGGCTGTAACTAACTTTGTAAGGGGTAAGGGCTCCCCATTGGCTTCTATCATAGCCGACTTCTGGACAGGCAAAACTTTTGTTGGCGAGGAAGTTGACATTACTAGCTCGAAGCAGTGGATTGAAAGGTTCGCTCCTTTCGCTGTTTGGGATATCTACGAGGCCTACATGGAAGATCCGACTACTGCTATGATAGCAGCTATACCGGCTATAGTGGGCGCCGGCGTCCAGACTTATACCGGGGATTGGGCTGAGAACTGGCCGAAGCTAGGGCTTCCTAAGTATTCAGATAACCTTCAGTATGGACAAACTGAGCCTTACTATGATACGGCTGATTTCTGGACAGATACTTCCTCGCAGTTTGCCGGTGTTGATCCGGCTACCCTGACAGCGCAAAAGGGATATCCGGATTATATTCGGGCTATTGTAGAAGCTAGGATTATCAATGAACACCTGAGAACTTTACCTACGCAGAAGCTAATCGCCCTTAATGCTGATCCGAACTCCGGAGAGACTACCTTTGCTCAATACTACAAGATGTGGCAGGACAGGAAGAAGTTAGTCGCTACCGGCGACGAAGAGGCACTCAAGGCTTTTGATCAAGACGAGCGAACTAGGAACGCTCACTTAGGCAACTTCTCTCAGACACAGTTCGCCTTACTCAATCAGTATTGGGCGATCTCTGATAAGAAAGAGCAGGCTGCTTTCCTTGAGAAACATAAGGCAGATATCGGGGTGAACCCGAGGCAAGATTGGCTACGCACTCATCCTAACGAGAACGCACAGCTAGCCGTATGGGGGCAAGCCAAGATACTCACTAAGGAAGCTTATACTGAGTTTAACAGGCTCATAAAGGAACTAGACATTCCGGCTACGGCTATCCCGGAATTAACATTACCGCCGGAGTCGTCAATCGATACTCACTTTAACTATGAGGCTATGGTTGACGACGGCACTCATAGCAGCGTCGAGGCAAGGCTACTACTGCTTAAGGACCATATAGCTGCTGAACAGGCCGGCGTTCAATCCTATGTTGACTGGCGGAATGAGAGCGGTAACCCCTTAGAATTATCTGATAAGCCGGTGGAATACTTACAGCTCCGGTTTGATAATCAGGCCTTGTTTGACGATCTCGAAGAGGCATTGGCTATCCCTCTCAAAGAGGAAAGGGATGCTGCTGTAGAGGCTATCCGGGCGACTAAGGTGGGCGACGAAACATTCCTTGATATTGAACGGAGAGTAGAACTAATGGGGAAGGGAACTCGGGAAGCGCCTATTCCGGACGAGTTAGTCAATGACTATGTGGCTCACATGAGAATAGTCGACGAGACAAGCGGTAACAGCGCTGAGGCTAAACTTAACAGATATGACAATGCTAATCTCAACGGCCTCTTAATGGACGAGGACGTTTGGGGTAAGCAGAAGGCGTCGCCGTTACATGAGAACAAGTTTCTCCTGGACAATTACTACGTTCCTGTTTGGAGATACGACGTTGAGTATCGCCTCGAGGACGGAGAGTATAATGAGCTCCCGGAAGCCGATAGAGCCGGAAGGGAAGACTATCTTAATGGTGAAGACCTGACCGGTGAAGCTCTTAACAGACGGCTAGAATACCGGGCAGACCGGCGCCGGCGTGAAGCTCTCGAGTTGACTAATACCATAACCGGCGATAGGTTCCCTCTTAATCAGGTGGAGAAGTTCGTCGAATACTATGGCCTCGAGGCAAGAGGCAAGAGGCAAGAGCGATTCCTCGTCAATAATCCTGAGTTCGCTCAGGCTATGCACGATATCAAAGGCATAGATATACCCAAGGCAGAGGACGTGCCGGCAGTTCAGTTCGACGATATCTACGACCTTAACCGGGAGGACTTCGAGAAGCTCGAGGGATTGAACGACCACGAATCAGAGTATTACATTGAGGATCCGGAAGAGAGAGCTGCTGCTCGAGACGCCATGCGGTTTACTCCGGATGGCAAGTTTACAGACTTCGGGATATCTGAGCTCACAAGAAATGCTTACGGCGCTTTAGTTCCGGAGCAGCTTGTCGACGCCTATGTCGGCTACTACAAGATTATAGGTGAGGGCAAGCCGAAGAATTGGGCGCTCAATACCGGCACAGACCTATGGTATGAGGACGACTGGTATCTCATGGAGCACATGGAGTTCTATACCACTGTCTACAAAGGAATCCTCGGGAACGAGGCTAGAGACTTTACCAAGATACCAACCCGGGAAGTATTCAATCAATACCTAACATATATCTCCTTGCCTCACCTGAAGGCCAAGGACGACTACCGGTGGGATAACCGGGAGCTTGACGCTTGGCTAGTCCTGAAGTTTGATTACACTCCAATCGATGAGAAGAGAAGACGTGAAGACCTTACTACTTATGAGCGCTTCATCGAGGATTGGGATGCAAGGGGCAAGGCTATTGAGGACAAACTTAGAACACTACGAGGGGAGTAAGCCCGAAAGGGTAAATATAATACTCCAATTTGGGAGGATCAAATGCTGGACGAATCTACGGAAACTACGGACAAGAACTCGACGGACGCCGGACATGAAACTTCGGCTAACTTGAGTTCGCCTTCGGCAGTGGAAGAGATAACTTCAAAGATCGTGGCGGACAAACAGTATGGTGGGGCTGACGTGAAGAAGATCGTGGAGAACGCTCTTTCTGCAGATGGTCGAACTCAGAAGAGCAGGGCGGAACAGGCTGAGGCAGAGAATAAGCTTTTGAAAAGTCAAGTAACCACACTCGGAACGCAGTATAATAGCGTTACTTCTCAGGTTCAAGAACTTATCAGAGCCCAAAACGAAGCCGACGCCGACAAGGTGAAGGATGATCCGGTAGCTCTCGGTTCGCTGAGGGCTAGGCAGGCTAACGCTGCCGAGGCAATCAGACTACAGGGTGAAAATGCCACTTTGGAAGCTGGCAAAGCTCAGTTACAAGCTGAAAGGGAAGCTATCGCTGCTGACAAGGTATCTCTCAGTATAAAGCTAGTCGCTATGGCGACCGGCGTTGATGAGAAGAAACTCGCCGAGCGTGTTCCCGACGGCAATTCAGAGAGGCTAGCCTTAGTAGCTGCAGACCTCAAGGGAGCTCCTGCTGCTCCGGTGATTGATCCTAAGACCGGCAAACCGGTAGTAGATCCAAAGACCGGGAAGCCTGCTGCCTTAACCACGACACCTGTTACAGCTCAATCTACTGGTGGGGAAGGTTCCGGTATTCGTCAAATAGTCGAGAGGGCTAAGAGGCGAGCCGGGGTAATTACTTAAATAAGAGACGGAGGTAAAGCGATATGGCTTTATCAGGAGGCTACTACAGCACACTTGCCGAAGTGCTAAAAGCAACTACGCCTACGCTTATCCCCGGAGCCGTTGATGAAAACAAAAAGCGTGGTAACCCGGTAGAGGTTTTACCCTTTGTCCAGGCTAACCACACCGGCGAATATATCAGGTGGCTCCGCAAGGGAACAACTCTCGAGGATAGCGTGGCTAATATCGGCATTGGCGGTCAAACTGTATTCAGTGAGGCAGCCACTTTCTCAGCCCAAACAGCGACTCTTCGTATCTGTTACTTGATGTGTAAGCTAGATAAGTATGACAATGCAATCTGGCAGACAGTCAATGACTACGAAGATGCTATGGCTGAAGGGATGATGGAAGACGTAACGAAAGTGCTCGGCACGAAGATAATCTATGACGACTACACCTATGACACCAATAGTCTTCAGATGGATGGCCTTCATGCGTGGGCAGCGACAAATTGGGGCGAGGCATGGGATATCGACGGCGGAGAAACCGCTCTGGCACTCGAGGATCTGCGTATTATGAAGGACGAAATGAAGCATGGTATTGATTGCTTCTTAATGCCTTTCTGTTTAGCACGTCAGATCGACCGGGTATACAGGGAGCTTGGTATTGCTGCCATGAAAGCCGATACAGCCGGCGCCTTAGGGTTAATCAGCTACGGCCCGGGTTCAGAAGGCGGTAGGACTACTTTCTTTGACGAAGTGCCTATCATTCGGTCTGACTACATGATAGCTGAAGAAGGCGACACCGGGCAGGGCTCTAACAAGAGAGCAGCTCATACCACCGGAACGGCACAGTATTCCGTTTTCGGTCTGAAGATGGGGCAAGGCCTCTTGACTAAGGGTGATCCGGGTGTCAAAGTAGCTTTCGGTAAAACGGAAGCTGATGGGGAGTTCTTCAATGTAGAATACTTCGATCGTCTTGAGAACTACATTGGGAAGGCGATGCGTGTTGCTGCATACAATCAAATGATCGTTGGCAGCAAGTATGCGATTGGTCGAGTCGTTGATGTCCCCAACTCCACTCCTGTTGCATCTACTTAGAGTGGTAGTGTAAGGATTAAATAGCGAGGTAAAAACAATGACTATAGAAAAGACTAGAGTAACTCACCAAATCTCGAACGATGGAGGCGTCCTTTACATGCCTGAGTGGTGCATTTCAGGACTGGTGAATAGCCATATCCCTACTGAGTCTGAGCTAAGCGCTGAGTCCAGTCAGCAGCAATACCCTCTTGGCACACAGTTGAGAAAGAACGGCTGCCTATACCGCTATAGCAAGGCAGGGGCAGCGATGGCTTCAGGGCATCAAGGCTTCCTGAAAGGTAACTACTATCAAGTGCCGGGGAAGGCTGGTAATAGTGCTACCTCAGGTTTTGAGGGAGCGATATATGCCAATATTGCTATTGGGGCTACTTCCTTCCAGATAATAGATACTGATGCTGCTAAAAACCTGTATGAGGATGCGCTGGCTTGTATCTACGACAGCACCAATGCCTGCTACAGGCCTGTCAGGATAATCGGCAATGATGTTTCTGACGGAACGAGCACTACTTGTTACATCGCTGATCCCGGCTTCAAGTATGCTCAGACTACCAGCTTCGGTATTACCGTATACCTTAGCGAGTATGGTAATATCAGGTCCCTGCTGAGCGTTGGCTCTACCTATACTACGGCGATGGGCTATGCCTTGTTCCCAATCCAAAGCGGTTATTACTTCTGGCTACAGACCGCAGGTAGGATCACTGGTGTAACAGGTGCATCAACTTGGCCTGGGCAGACAGCCTATGTTAGAGAGGTATATGCCAATACGGACGGCTCGCTTATCACTGGTGGAGCTGATGTGCTTTACCAGAGGGTAGGGCATCTGCTCGGTAGGACTGCCAGCGACTATGGCGATAACTGCATCATGCTTCAGTTGGATCAGTAAAGGAGGCTTGAATTGAAGCTATCAGAGCTAAAGAAAATTGCCAAAGAGCTTGATGTTTCAGTAGAGAGCTTAACCAAGGACAACAAGCCTTTGCTGGACAAGTATCTAGCTGCGAACTCCTAGCAAGAGTTATCAGCAAGGTAACCATAGGGTAGGGGGTAACTCCCCTACCCTTCTCCAAAATAAATATAGGGAGAGTTTAATGGATAACAGAACGGCAGGCGAAATCAAATGGCCGTCAGATAATTGCCCTTATTGTGAGGGGGACTTAACTCAGACAGAGCCAAGGGCTTATGATAAGGCTCTAGCTGAGGACGGCTCCGGAGAACTGAAGTGGGCGGACTTCTGCCCTCATTGCCATCATGGGATTATCGTCGGAGACAGATTTAAGGTTACCCCGAGGAAAGTCTCAGCCAAGATGGAAGACGTCGGCAAGAAAGTTCCGGCTAATGCTCCGGCTGGACGAAAGGTAGCCGAAGCTCCGGCGTTATCTCCTGAGAACACCTATGAACCCGGGCAGGAGACAGCGAAGACAGAGAGGAACTTGGTGGAAGGCCAATACTTCTGCACGAAATGTGGTAGTAACCACAAGGAAAATAGCAAGGTGGGGAAGAGGCACATTAAGAACAGGGAGGCGTGAAATGCCTTTACAAGTTGACAAGATACAAAAGGGCGATTCAGTAGAATCAGTCCGGGCCAAGATAAGCGCGACTATCGAATACTTGATAAAGAACGAGGGTAAGTCTCAGAAAGAGGCAGCTGGTCAAGCTTATGGTATGGCCGAACAAAGGTGGGGGCGTAAAATCCCCCAAGGTAATTAAACTAGGGAGGTAAATTATGTTACCGAGTGGATGGAGAACAGTAACACTTGACTACGACAGGACTCCTACGGAGTTTGTCGGTGATGATGTAGATAGATTCTCAGAGCTTTGCGATATAAAAGGCTACTATGAGTTTCTAACTGTCATTATCCCTGCACTCTCGACCAGTGGTGTTGTCTCGATTTACATACAGACCGATGAGAAAATAGCCACTGTTCCGACTATACTTCACGCCCTGGATGATGATGCAACCGGCTCATTTGCCCACGCTACTTCGTCTGGAGCCGGTGATATAGCGGTTACATTCCGCATTGGTGGCGCAAAGTATTTCAGGATTCATGTCGGGGCGAATCAGTCAGCCAACAGGGTATTCAAAGTTCTTGGCTTTGACAGGAACTAGAAGGCGAGACAATGGTGGAGGTATATTATGTCTTATAGAGCTTATGGCAAATCAGTTAAAAGCTATACGGCATGGCAGTCAGCGCATGAGTATTCGCTTGAGGACTATTGTGCTCCTACAGTTGACAATGGCTTCTGCTATGAGGCTACAACCGGTGGAACTTCCGATACAGACACAGAAACCGAGCCGGCAGTGGAACCTACTTGGCCTAACGTGCCGGGGCAAACAGTAGTAGATGGTTCTGTCGTCTGGACTTGTAGGGAGAAAGAAGAAGAGGCTAACCCTCTTTCCGTTACCATTTCATTGGAAGATACAGGCGGTTACTCCCTCAAGGATATATGGGTAACTAATGATGTGGTTGACGGCAGAAGCGACTTTACTATCAAGGGTAGCTACGATAATGTTAATTTTCGGACACTGACCGGCTCTCCTTTGCAAGTAGCAGCAGCATCTCCGACAGCACATAAGGGGTTGCAGAACGCCTACCCCTACATTAAGGTCGAGTGCCTTGATACCTTGATAAGTGAGATTGAGATAGTGGCCGGCCAAGTATAGTAAAGGAGTTGAACCATGGCTAATAAGAAAAGGTCTGAAATAAGGGCGTCCGCCCGGGATATATTGCGTGATGAGTTTTCAGAAGGCGTCGACCTCGAGTGGGAAGACGATCTACTGAACCGGCTTATCCGTATTACCTTGGACGAAGTAGAAATTAAAATGCCCTATGAGGTAAAGCAGACGACACTAAACGACGCTTCCTCTACGGCTATCGTTACTACGGCTGACTCCAAGGATATCGATATCAGCGAAATAACTAACCTGATCCGAGTCCGAAACTGGCGACCGGTTGAGTTTGCGGTAGGCAAGAATCCTATCCGGTGGCGGAATTGTTTTCACTTTGCCGATATCATTACCCTTGATATTGATTTTCTGCCGGCAGGAGACGAGGCTGTTTATCTCTACTTACTTAAAAAGCATACATTAACAGATGCAACTTCTACCTTGGGAGCTACGGCTGCGTCCGTATTACTCAAGGGTGTATGTGCTAGGGCTGCTCGAGGCCGGGGCAGAGAACAGATAAACTCTTTGAATACCGGTGGCGTTAATGTGGGACCGCGAATGATTGAAGTAGGCGAAATGTGGATGGACGAATATAAGAAGGCGCTCAAGACAGAGGCATTAGAGGATAACTACGAGGTATTGCCTAGAGGCGTCTCATAAGGACTAGGGGGTATAATTATGGCTGGAGCAACTGATTTCTTAGTAGTAAAAAACAGGGCGTATAGTAAACTGGCTGCTGCTATAACGATTGATGGCACTACGCTTACTGTTACGGCTGGTGATGGCGCCAAGTTCCCTTCAACTTATCCGTTTCATTTGACTATTGAAGATGAGATAGTATCATGCACTAGCAGAACTACCGATTCCCTGACTGTCGTTAGAGCACAGCAAGGGACAAGCGCTGCTGCTCATGCTAATAAGACTTATGTAGCCCTAAACATAACGGCGAAGTCTATCACTGACCTTAATACCGCCGTCAATTTTATTGAAAAATATGCTGACTACGGCTTGGCTTTCTATGGTGTAGTTACTACCTATACGGATACTACTCACTTCAAGGTGTCCGGTCTGGCCGGGTTAGGAACTGGCTGGTTCAAGCCGGCTGCCGGAGCTCCCTATGAGATATTCGTTGTCCAAGCGGATGCTGCTGCTCCGGAGGGTGAATCACAACCGGTAGCAGCCTATGCCTCTGCTGACGGAACATTCCAGCACTCAGCCTTTTCAGTTCCTATAGCTGTTGGGGATGAAGTCCTGATCCTCATACCTCTGATTGCTTCTCTAGGAACGAAGGCTACGGCTGCTGCTTCGGGGGCTGTTACTACCACTGATTACGCTATAGCCTACATCAAGCAGATTATCAATGAGCTATTGGGAACTGATGGAGCTTGGACTAATCTCAGTAATGCTTCGATAGCCAGCCTTGACGCTGCTTTACAGGCGATAGGAAGAGTCCTAGCTATTGATTCAACTAACGAGTTTAGCGGTTCCCTTGATGGATCCGCCAGGACGACAATAGAGGCTATGTGGGTAGCTCTCGGAGTGTTATTAGGAACTAGGGATGCTACGGCTACGGCTGACGACCTTTCTGATATTACCACTACTTCAGCTCTGGCAAAATTAAGAAGGCTCTTGCTTAGGTTTTCAAGCGGAGCCTTTACTGTAACAATGGATGGCTCCGCACGAACTGATATAGCAGCCATGATGACAGCTCTATCAGATATCTTCACTGCTAGTGGGGCTGCCTTTAGTGTCTCTCTTGACGGCTCAGCGAGAACGGATCTGGCTGCATTGCATACGGCTCTTGGGGTGCTGGTAGGCACTAGGGCTGACGCTGCTGCCACTGGTGCGGTTACTGATACTGATAGTGCAATGAAATACATTAAGCAGTTAGTTACTGAGCTGCAAGCTTTAGACGTTCTGGTTGATGCTATTAAAGCAGTTACCGATGTTATCCCTGACGCTGGTGCTCTAACTGCTCTCCTTGCGAGCATTGCTTCTATCTTGGAGGATACAGAGACAACGCTTCCAGCTACGCTTGCTACCATAGCTAGTTATATCGATACGGAAGTTCAAATAATCATAGACGATCTTGCTAATGCCACAGATGGGCTAGGTGCACTCAAGGCTTTGATTGATGCGGTTCAGGCTGATGTAGGCAACCCGACTGGCGAGACCCTGCCCTCTATCTCCACCAAGATAGGCGATATAGCTCGGTCTCTTGATGTGATTATCGGGGCAAGGTGGGACTCGTCTGGGGACTTAGGAACGGACATCGCTCAGCTCTTAACTTATACGGACATTCTTGATAACGCTACAAATGGTCTAGCTGCAATTAAGGCAGAGGTTGAAGGATTGGGCGGTGAAGCTATGAGGGGAACTGACAGTGCAGCTCTAGCCTCTGCGTGGACGGCTGCCCTTGCGACAGCTTTGGGGAATTACACGGCTACTAGAGCAGGATACCTTGATGAGCTTGCTGCTGCTAACTTACCCACTGATATATCCACGATTGACACTGTGGTAGATGGTATCCAGACAGACCTGAGTAATGTTACCGATGGTCTTGGGGCATTAAAAACAGCCATTCTAGCCAATGCCACTTTGATAGGGGCCTTAGATGCAACGGCTACGGCAGACGACCTCTCAGATATAGCCACAACCGATGTGTCCGCTAAGGTTCGGAGGTTGTTGCTTCGGTTCTCATCCGATGCTTTTACTGCAACTATTCAGGGTGGAGCTCAAACAGCACTTGATACGATGTTAGCCCAACTTGCTATATATTTTGCTGCTGGTGGGGCGGCATTATCTGTTGTTTCTCAGCCCGGTGTTGCTGCCCGTACTAATCTTAACGATATATTAACTGACCTCGCCGATATATTAGCGGGAACCTCAGGTATCACGCACTTTCCCGCAAGGGCTTTACCAGCCGATACCGTCTCACTAGCAGAAGTACATCGATATATAGCCGAGGTAAAGCCTGGGTGGGATGCCCGTACTAGTCCTACCCATACAACTACGGGTACTACTGAGGAAACTATACTAACTACCTCCTCTACTACACCTGGTTTATTCTATTTCAATCTTACCTTACGTAACATGGTAGCTGGGGACGATTTTACAATTAGAGTTTATAAAAGGGTAGATGGTTCTAATTATGACCTTAAGTCCGAACAAAACTTCATTGACGCCCCTCTCATTAAGGTGTATGAGATAGAGGGACTTTACTTAGATGCGACCGAACATATTCGTGTTACGATACAACGAAACTCGGGTACCAATCGTGCCTTTCCTTATTCGTATAATTTATTGAGACAACCAGTAGCATAAGGAGGTTAAGTTATGGAAATTACTCCAGAGTCAAAAGAACAGATAAAATCAGTCAAGGAGAAACAAAGGGGTATAATTATCGAATGCGATAAGGCTATTAATGATATTCAGGAAAATATAAAAGTCTTACAAGAAGTTTTGGGAGTACAACAAACCAACAAAAAGTGTGCCCAGGATACATTAGATGGGCTCGATAAGGACTTTCCTGATGTTATTGAAGTTGGTATTGATTTAGTCAAGGAGGGAATATAATGCCAGTAAATGTAACTATGATAACCGAGGAAAACAAAAACTGGGAAATTACTGGTATTGTTGGAGTTGAGTGGAACCAAAGTCTAGATAGGTGGCGTCGTATTGATGAGTATGGGAATATTATTCGTCCTACGACATCCGACTTTGATAGACACCCTGTTTGGGGGATGATGCGCCGCTGTACTTTGTCAGTCGCTGGTACAGTGAACCACTATGGGGCCAATTCTCGAGGTGATGGTTTGGACTTAACTGGTGATGATGGTAGAGTTATGGTTGAGATATCAAAGTTTTACGTTAAATTCCAACGTCCTTCAGCTAATGTCTATCGCTGGTGGATATCGCCGTCAGCCCGGCCCGGTTTCGAGGTACATCCGGCCTTCGTGCAGAGGGGTGGTGCGGAAAGGGACCATATTTATGTCGGGACCTATGATGCCGACTTCGAGTACGACGGAGCGGATGCGGCTTACAATGCAGCCAATGAAAAGCTTCATTCCAGGACAGGCAAGCAACCTTATACGGGCAATAGTGATTGTATCTGGTCTATACCTGTTGACGACCTGGCCAACGAGCCGAATATCGGTGATGAGGTATCCACGCCCACTGAGGGCGGGTTCTTTATAGTCGATTACCTCAAAACGGCAGGGGCCTGGGGTGGAGGTGGTGCTGGTGATACAGCCATAATCTGGCTAAGGAAACCAGGGGATACAACCTGTGGTATGGCTGGTGCTGAGGTGTTGACTAATGATACCCAGGTTAACACGATTGGGAACACTACAGCAGGACCTACTGGTAGGTCAGTTACTATCGCCCATAGTCGTACTCTTGCGGGCAATATTGGGGCAGGGTGGGGGTTATTTAATATCTGGTCGTATAGTGCCGTTCGTCTTCTATTCTATATAGAGTTTGCAGGAGCAGATTCACAAACATTAGTCGGAAAAGGTATTGTCGATAAAGCCTCCGGAACGGGATTCGCTGGGGAGCTTAATGGACACGATTCTATAGATACCAACATCGGAGTTAATGGTACAGGAACCGGTACTGGTACAGACGGACTTACTCCAATTGCCTATCGAGGTATCGAGAATCTCTGGGGTAATATCTGGCAGTTCATCGATGGCTATAACGCTTTGGATGCTGCGTATCGCATTATAAATAGAGATGGTAGTGGTACATTCGCCGACCCAATAGCTGGAGGGGATTATGAATCATCTTTAGCGATTCCAATTACAAGCGATGGATATCAAAGTAATATCGAGTGGGAGGACTTACTCGCGTTATTACTTATTCCGTCAGCCGTTGCAGGTTCTTCGGCGAGTTATCTATACGATTACTTCTATGCACACGACGCGGGAGAGACAAATATACTGCAAGCGGGGGGCTATTGGCTTAATGGTGTTACTGCTGGCATTGGCTTTCTGGCTTCGTCTGATGTGGCTTCTTATTCTTGTCGTATTCTCGGTGGCCGGCTAGAGTTTATTGGATAAAAGGAAGGTTAAAACGTGATAGTTTTACTGCTGGCGGGGGGCTATTGGAATAATGGTGTTCTTGCTGGCATTGGCTCTCTGGGTTCGTCTAATGAGGCTCTTCATGCAGCGTTGGCGGTTATGCTCGGGACGAGAAATGTAACACCATCAGCAGGAGTTCTAGTTGATACAGAGTCAGCCTTTGCTCTGCTAAGGAGATTAGCTACATCAGGTGCGCTGGTTCATTTTGGAGATATAACTGCAGTGGCGGCTGGCGTATCATCTACTATTGCTGACCTAATAGGATGGGAAGATGACTACTTCCTTGGCTGGTGGATGATGATTGTTAGGGATGATGGTGGAGCAGGTGCAGCACCGCAGGGTGAGTATAGGAGATAAAATGCCTCAGTTTGATCAGATGTATTACGATCAGAAGTGGAGCCTGTTTGATACATGGAAGTCTTTTGGTCGAAACGTAAGAGGGTATGTTATTACTGCAGCATACCGCATGGGGGAGCTCGTTACTACGCAATATCGTAGGGGCGAGGTCGTTACTACGCAGAAGCGTCGGGGTGAGATTATCACTACAGGGGGTTAAGCTATGGCTATCCGTGTTCAAACAGAATTTACCCGGGCCGGGACTGTCCGGATTATCTACTATAACTACGATGACGACGAGGCACTTGCCGACGCTACCAGTGTGGCTATCAGCATTATACCCCCTAGTGGAACAGTCGTAGTTGATGAAGTGGCTATGAACAAAACGGCCACTGGCGTCTATGAGTATTACTACGAGACTACTTCCTCGGTTGAAGAGGGCGCTTATCAGATTGAGGTTGTCGCCCTGGACGGCTCCTACAAGACTATAGTTCCTAGCCACTTCACTATGGAGGCTGGCATCAATGAGTAGAAGGATAATTAACGAATGATACCCTTAAGTTCATCTTTACTTAGAGGACAGAGAGCGAGAACTATCCCTCAAAGTAGTTTACTTATTCGGACTGTCCTTACTTATGGGGCTACTGAGTATAGCTACACTAGAACGAGGATTAAGCAACTCTCGGACACAGAGCAGATATTCAGCCGTAGAGCCCAGGTAATGCTTGACGATAGCGATAAGGTTTTGCATGGGCTAGACCTCGAGGGCTTTAAGGCTATTATCAGCTATGGCCTGATTACCAAGGCTGGTCCGGAGTGGATAGCGACAGCTCCGCTTTGGGTAGTAGGGCAGGATAGGGATTCTTACCGCACTCGCCTTGAATGTAATCTTGAGCTCGAGGGAATCTTCGACCGGATGCAGAAACATAAGGCGCGGTCCACACTTACTTTAGAAAGTAGCGATACGCAGACTGTTGAGGATCTGCTTACCGGTTTAGCGGACGGCACGATAACAGACGGCACGAACTCCCCTTACTCAGACTACCCGGCATATACGGTTGAGTTTGACTCGGGGTATGATGCTGATGGTTTGATAAACGTCTTCATCCCTGCCGATGGCTTCCGGATAGGCCTGAGGGAAACCCGGTTGTCTAAGTGGAAAGAGCTTATGATGTATACTAACTGTGTCTCTCGGATAGGGAACGACGGAGTAATTCATGTCTTCAATCCCACAACCTCAGGCACTACCTATGATAACTACTACACTTTAGTCCAGGGTAGAGACTACCACAACTTCTTTAATAAGCGCTTCCGGAGAAGGATAGTCTCTCCGAACTACATAACCTTTAAGAATCATCCCTCGCATGACGATAGCTATACCGGCTTTGCCAAGGACGCTAGTGCTGACCTTACCGATATGCAGGAGTATGAGGATCACTACTGCCGGCCGGTGAGCAATGCTCAATGCACAGCATTGGCCGGAGCTCTACTTTCTAAGTATCAGATGGCAGCCGAGAAAGGCGCCGGTGTTCTTCCCTTTGTTCACTTCGGGCAAGAGATATACGACTATGTAAACTTCGTCGACGCTAGAGCCGGCGACGAGAGAGCCGGTAATTTAGGCTCAATCAGTAAACTCTATAGGACTGACACCCCTCAACCGCAATTCAATATGAGCCTTGGCTTTGGCAGAATCCCTCTTGGGGTGGCAGCCTTACAGGGCTTGGCTGCTGAGACTGGACTCACTGCTGCTAATTTACTCCCCCTCTTGGATCAGGCGTATTCCTACATAGAGCAGATAATTGATATCCTTGCCAATAAGGTAGATATCGATGTAATGAATGAGACGCTTCTAGCCCTTTATGACGATGCTTATTTCCGCAAACTGACAGTAACAGATGAATTATACATACCTGAAGAGGCAGCCTAATGGTAAGTAAGATAAAAGTAAAAGGTGAGGCATTAGTCTTTCAGGCTCAAGCTGACGATGAAGAGCAAAAACTCCTAGCGGAGAGGGCAGTCTATTTTCAGGTCATTGCTGATGATACGGCTCTAACTGTAGAAGATGGCAAGATGTATTTTACAGTTCCGCCTACGCTAAATGGGATGAACCTGGTGGACGCTGACGCTGCGGTTGCTACCGCTTCTACCTCGGGGCTACCGGCAATTCAAATTCGCAATGTAACTCAATCACAGGATATGCTTTCAACTCAGATAACGATAGACGTAAGTGAGTTCAACTCATACGATGCGGCGACACCACCTGTTATTGATACCACTAAAGATGATATAGCCACTGCCGATGTATTGAGAATAGATGTAGACGGAGCTGGCACGGGAGCAAAGGGGCTTCATGTTTGCTTAACTTTTAGATTGCCTTAGGAGTAAGATGGCTACAGAGGAACAAACTACTCATAATGTCTTTGGGGGTGTTCACGCCGGTGGTGTTATCAGGTCAGGGCAAAGGCTGACCATTTCTAACCGTGTAGTAAGTAAATTATCGTTTCCTGTAGCAAAGCTAAATAGCCCTGTTGGTGATGTGGTTCTTGGTATTAGGCAATTAGATAATACTTTATTGGGTAGCAAGGTTTGGGGAGATGTATCAAGCCTGGCGGCTTATCCAACTGTTACTTGGATTGAGGTTACTCTTGATACTCCATTAACCGTCAATGAGGAAGTGATAATATATGTTGAGTTTACTGGTGGTGATGCCACAGATACGCTTGTAATTTATACAAATAGTGGTGATGTGAAAGCTGATGAATATAAAGTCCAATATGTTACTTCATGGACATCATATACTGATGATGATGATGCCTATATCTATACCTATGAAGCTGTAACCTTCACCCCAAGGATAATGATATTCTAAAAGGAGAGTAGCTATGATAGAGTTCTTACAATCAGTCGGAGCAGCCTGGGGCATTGGTGCTGTCTTTGCTATCCTGTTGTTCTTTGTTCTTATGAAAGTAATGAAACATTATACTTCACAGATACGTGAGGATAGAAAGTTTATGGAAGACCGAATGGTCAAACTCACAGACGATTACAATGAGCGCCAGCAGGAAACCAATAAGAGCAGAGATGACAATACCAGGATACTTTCAGAACTCTATACTTATTTGAAAGCTAAGAATGGTGGCAAGCATTAGACACTGAGATTATCACCAGAGTCCACCAGATTGATTTCTAGTGGCATTGCGTCTTAAAAGCATAGATTGGTATTACCCCCCTTAATTGGGGGGTCTTTTTTATTGGCAAAATATATTTTCAAAAAGTAGCATAAAAGACTTGACAAGGTGGAGTATGTGTGCTACAGTAGTAGCATAATGGATTTACTAGAGGAAGTGAAGAAGATACAGGTGGAGCAGGGGCTCACCGATAGCAAGATGGCGGAGCTCTTGGGTTATAAACAGCGTGAGAATTGGAGCCGGATAAAGCTCGGGCGAGCGCCGGCTAATGAAGTATTCCAAATGAGGGTATTGAGGGCGTTCCCGGGATTCTGCACTACCCCTGCTGAGAAGCCACAGGGCAGCTCACAGAGGGGTGTAAAGGCTATACTCGATAAGATTGTCCTTGTAGTCAAGAAATACCTATAGTTTAATAAGGGGTAGGCATGATGCGCAAGTTCTGTTGTAAACATTGTGGGATTATCTCAGACAATCCTATTATCGTTCCTCAACCGACGTTTGATGCCTATTGTCGAGAGCACGATATTTACCCGAGATTTAATTATGTAATCACTTGTCCTGTATGTGAGAACGAGACACGTTTTTGGCGTGAGAATCATTACCCTACTGACAAGCCCTCAGATGAGGATTCGGGGGTTGACCTATCAACTATACCAAGCCACCTGATTTAACAGGCTAGTTATCAATCGCAAAAGATTGTAGCTAAATAAAAGAAAGGAGGGTGAAAGATGAAGCCTAAAGTTGGCGATATAAAATCCGGTAGGGATTTTGGTCGTAATAATTGGGCAAAGTGGCGATGGACTGCCTGCCCTGATTGTGGCTATGAAAGATGGGTTATGATTAGGCATGGTCAACCTGAAAGCACGTTTTGTCGTGCTTGTGCTCACTTAGGCTCTAGGCATAAAGCATATAAGGAAAGGATTAGAACTCCACAAGGTTATATTAAGCTTCATATTAGCCCGATGGACTTCTTCTGTCCGATGGCCACTCAAGGTGGTTATGTCCTTGAACACCGCCTTGTCATGGCAAAGAGTCTTGGCAGAAATTTACACTCTTGGGAGAAAGTTCATCACAAGAACGGAATCAGGGATGATAACCGAATCGAGAATCTTCAATTAACTACCATTAGTAGCCATAGTCTTTTACATAATAAAGGCTACAGGGATGGCTACCAACAAGGTTTCTATGATGGACAAACATCACAGGTTAAAAAACTCAAACAGGAAATTAGACTCCTGCGTTGGGAGATTAAACAAGGAAAGGAGGTAAGTAATGGTAGTAAAGAACTTTGAAGCTAGTGCTGTTAATCTATGCAATCCCGAGCCGGTCAAGGCGCTACTCGAGAAGCTTTCAAAAGCACAGGCTAGCGAGCATAAGCTCCAAGAAGAACTCAAAGCTAGTAATACTGTGCTTGTCGAGAAGCTCGAGAAGCATACCGCAGTAGTTACTGGCTTACAGGCCAAGATCCGGGAAGCAGTAGAAACGCATGGCAGTTATCAGGACCTTGATGGTGAGAGATACGCTGTCAAGTATGCCCGGAAGACCGAGGGATATAACCTCGAGCCTTTCAAGATGAACTTCCCGAAGTTTGTCGGGCTATGTGTCAAGGAAACTCTCGACGTTCAGGCGCTCAGAGGGCAGATCAAGGGCAAGCTCATTACTATTAAAGAGCTCGAAGACGCCGGCGTCCTGGAATACACGACTAGCTATGCTTTTTATGTAAGATGAGGTAACAATGCACTATTATCCGGAAGATCAAAGCGACGAGAACCTTAAAAAGCTAATTAGGAATAATGTTTGCTCGGTTTGTGGCAGACAGCTATCAGTCTACATGGACTTCGAGGATCCGGATCATCGTTGCTTCTTAGCTTGCTCCGGGAGAGTGCATGAGGGCATAGCAAGGGAATACAAACCACCAATAGAAGACTATCAAAGTAATATGAGAAAGGAGGCTGAATTGCAAGAAGAACATGGGATAGAAGGATCAAGGGCTCTAGCTACAATACCGAAGCAAGGGCAGCTTACCAAACCACAGGCTATGACTGTTCTGAATCTCATCTATCCCAACGCTACACAGATAGAGATTGAGCGTTGCGCTATCTTCTGCCGAGACTTCGGGCTTCACCCACTGGCAAATGAAGTCTACCTGATACCATTCAAGGGTAAGAATGTAATGGTAGTGGGTATTCCGGCAAGCCGTAAGATGGCGCACGCCTTAAAGGGAGACTTCTCTTTCCTCGACGACACGCCTCGAGCTGCTACTGAGGAAGAGGTTGTTAAGCAGTATGGCAAGGATAGCGACGAGGCTAGGGACAATATCATATCGGTTACCAAGCTGCAGGGAGTGAGTGGTAACCTAGCTATCGGCTTTGGCTTATGGCCTAAGTTAAGGGAAAAGATGGCTTGGGATGGCAAGAAAATGGCCGTTGTTAAGAAGGACGGCAAGGTTGTCATGGAATCAAACGAACCCTACGGAACTGATAAAGGAAACTCAAAACGGAATATGGCTAATATCCATAGTGAGCGACAGGCAACCGATAGGCTACCTGGTCGGGCCATGCCTCGAGTTGAGGTTATCGATACCAAGTATACTGTTCTCCCCGAGGTAGGCAAGGTAGATACTACTACCGGTGAGGTTGTGGAAGAACCTGAGGCAGAGGAACAGCCGGCCGATGGTGAGTTCAGGGAAGTAGCGCCTGAGGAAGAAGCGGAGCCTGAACTAACTCCGGAGCCCGAGGCCAGTAAGAGTATCATTGATTTAGATTGGCTAAGGGAGTCGCTTGCTGAACTACAGAAGAAGGGAGTTAAGGGTTACTCCGACGAGTCCATGCTTGGCTATATGAGGGCAAGCTACAAGGGTGTAGAGGGAGATACACTCTATGAGATAGCCTCTAATCTAAACAAGGGGCAGGCAGCCCACCTAGCTAAAGCTATTCAGGAAGCACTGGATAAGCCATAGCGTTCAGGTTTACCCCCTGACGTTCCGGGCAGGAGCTCCGGTTCCTGCCCGGTGGTGAGAGGATAAACGAAATGATAAGTCAATTTAGTGGAGCTGTATTAGACCACACTCGGACGTATCGTTTTATGCTTTGGCGGTTTTGGGATGATAGACCGAGAATGTTATTCGTAGGGCTTAATCCCTCGACAGCTAACGAGTTACAGGACGATCCAACTATCCGGCGATTGTGTGGGTTCGCTAGAGATTGGGGTTACGGAGGCCTCTATGCCTGCAACCTCTATCCGTATATTACGGCTTACCCAAAAGAATTAGTCAAAGGCGAGGCTCACCATAAAGCGAACTATCCTGCTATAAAGATGGCAGGTAGCCTTTCCGTCCTGACAGTGGTAGGTTGGGGTGATGGAATTAAGCTAGTTCCCGGGGGGCTTACGGTTGCTGACTACGTTAGAGGTGAGTATCTGAGCGAACCTATGTGCTTTGGGCTGACTCAAAGCGGTAACCCTAAACACCCCCTTTACTTGAAGAAAGAAGCTGACTTAATGGAGTATGAATGAGAATACTAGGCTTTAGTAAGAAGTGGCCGAAGCTCGACAAGCCTTGGTTTGCTCGAGATATCCATACCTTTACTACTTTCAGATACCCCCGACGTGATAGGGATTGGGAAGTGGAAGAGGTAGTTCAGGTTGTCTACAAGCCACGCTCTAAGGAACGTGAGCCTCTTGGTATAGCCCGGATCATACGCATACAGCCTAAGGATATGTCTAAGCGGTGGAGCTACTACGCTCCCTTCGCAGGCACTAATACCCCGGATATGATTTCTCCTGCTGAGGCCGAAGAGGATGGCTTTACCGGGAAGCATGGGGGCGGTGATGTTAGAGCTATGAAAGGGTATATCTTTCAGCCGGGGCGTGACTGTGATTACATTATAAACAAACTAATTCTATACTGGATCGAGAGGCTTTGTGGCAAGGCCTAAGAAGCAGACAGTAGACTATTTCCCTCACGACTGCGTGGGGAGCAAGTCGCTCTCTATTGTTCAAACTCAGCATGGGAACGACGGCTACGCCTTTTGGTTCAAGCTACTACAGCTCCTTGGCAAGACTGAAGGCCACTCCTTTGACTACAATGACGAGGATAGTTGGCTGTTTCTGCTAACAGAAACCCATGTGCCTGACGAGAAAGCTAGGTCGATACTTGAGACGCTGGCTTCAGTAGGCAGTATCGATAAGGCCTTGTGGAAAAAGAAAATAATATGGTCGCAACACTTTGTCGATAACGTCGCTGATGTTTATATGCGACGTAAGGTTGGTTTACCTACACGCCCGGGATCCCCACTACCTAAGCCTGCTATCCGAGAGAAGATTATAGCGGATAACGGAGATAAGGTTGCCGGTATGATTGCGCTCTATGAGGAAGAGCTTGGCAAGATGCTTACTCCCCCGGAGTTCGAGAGCTTAAAGGATTATGCCGACACTTACCCGGACGGCTACTTTGAGAGAGCCATCGCTGAGGTCAAGGCTAAGAAGAACGTCAAGTCGCCGGTAAACTATATCGGCAAAGTCATGGAGAACTGGCTCAAGGACGAAGAGCCGGCGCCGGCGAGTGAGAATCATCAGGGGTTTAAGAGTATATAATGGCTAGGCAAATTGATTTAGGAAACAAGTATATATTGTTTGAGCTTATAGGACAAACATCAAAGACACAGCGTTGGGCAGTAATCAATAAATCAAGCGACATAGAACTTGGCGAACTGAAATGGTATGGGGCATGGCGACAATACATCTTTGAGCCTATCAACAATAGCTTCTATAACAATGGTTGCCTTCGGACTATCATTGATTTTTTAGACAGGATTAACAAAGAGAAGGTTATCTAATGACTGAGACTAAGAATTGTATCAAGTGCGATAAGGAATACGAGCCGAAGTATCTTGAGGTCATGGGTATCAAGTATCTCAGGGGTGCTGGTAATTGTCCTGATTGTAGTCAAAAGATACTCGATGAAGAACATAAGAAAGAAATAGCTATCCGAGAGAAGGAGATAGCCGATATCAAACAAGACCGCATAGCTACCAGTGGCATACCGCCTAAGTTTCAAGATGCCACCTTTGAGTCATTTGATAAGGGCTGGCAGGATAAGGCGCTCAAGCATTGTGAGAGGTATGCTCAGATATTCCCTGTCGGTCAACGGCCGGTGGGATATCCCTCTCTCTATTTATGGTCCGCGAGAACTTGGGGCGTAGGCAAGACTCACCTAGCCTGTGCTATCGCACTCCGGATATTCAACCGGTGGAATGATGGCGATAAGCCTTGTCCTCGTATCTACTTTGTTAGAGAGTATGACCTCTTCCGGAAGATACAGGCCACGTTTAACTATACCCGGGAAGAGCAGGAGACTAAGGATAGCGAGGATAAGATAATGTCGAGGCTGCTCAGTTGCGACTTGCTTATCCTGGACGACGTTGGTAAACAGATTACCGCCCGGGCTGACTTTGTTCAGAGGATCCTCTTCACGTTGATAGACGAGCGCTACGATAAGAAGCTCCCTATCATACTGACGGCTAACGTGAACGCCGACGGATTACTGAGGCACATGGGCGAGGCCTCACTCGACCGCTTCTTTGAAATGACTGAGGGCAAGGACGTCTGTATGGAAGGGAAGAGCTACAGGAGAAAGGAATGAAGAACTGGTGGCGTTGGCGTTGGCTCCGGTGGATTAGGTTCTACTGGTATAAACATATCCGGAGAATGGATATCGTCGGATTCTTTATGGGTGTGCCTGTTATCAGGACTAAGTATCTTGAAGTAGACTCGGAAGCTACGACCGATATTAAAGAGCTCCCTTTGGGAACTCAGGCTTTTATAAAGGATAAAAAGACAGGTAGAGTAGGGCGATATATCTATTTTAAGAGGGAAGGCGATGGAACTAAACGAAGCACAAGTTAAGAACGGCTGCGAAGAGTATCTAGGCTATGCTCAGAATCAAGGTAAGCTATGGTTTACCCGGATGAACGCCGGGGATATCCTCGTTCCCTATAAGAACGGCGTAGTCCATAAGTATAAGGGGGCAGGCGCCGGCACTTCGGATCTGATTGTCGTTCAGCCCGGGCAGATTCACCTTGAGTATATGGGGGAGCAGCATGGTCCCGGGGCTCCGGTTAATTTTGTTACCTTTGTCGAGTGTAAGTCTACCAAGGGCAAGCAGTCTCCGGAGCAGATAGAGTTTCAGGCCAAGGTCGAGGCTCTTAATTGCCGGTATGCTATCGTCCGCTCAGTAGATGATTTAATGGAGGTATTGAAGCGTGAATGAACATACAGGCTTTCACGAATACAAGGACGGCAGGAGGTTTAATCCTGAGTGCCTTAAGTGCCTAGCTATAGAACGAGATTGGAGAAAGTATTTACTTGAGGCATCCATCGGCTTGCATGGCTATAAGGAGAATGAGATTGAACAGAACAAAGATTGAATGGGCAAAGAATCCTGATGGCACACAGGGCTACACTTGGAATCCTATCACTGGCTGTCTGAATGGCTGTGAATACTGCTACGCTAGGAAGCTGGCTAATACTAGGCTGAAGAATGTCTATACCAAGAATGACAATTACGCCTATGATGCTTATGGCAATCTCTTTAATTGCTCATTGAAAGAAGCTAGGGAAAACCCCTTCTACCCACGCTTCTGGCAAGATAGACTCTATCATCCTTGGGGTGGTAAGCCAAGGGGAATATTCGTTTGTGATATGAGCGACTTATTCGGTATCGGTATTCCCGAAGAATGGACTGAGAAAGTTCTTAATTTATGCAGGCTTCACGAACAGAACAGATACTATCTACTCACCAAGCAACCGCAGAACTTAATCAAGTTCAGTCCATTCCCGGATAACTGCTATGTTGGAGTGAGTGCTACAAATTGGCTGATGTTCTCTGATGCTCTAGGGCATTTGGCTTCTATTCAAGCGAAGGTCAAGTATATCTCATTTGAGCCTTTGTTGGAACGGATACAGCTAGATATGCTTCAGCAAATGCTATTCCCTAGAGTTATAAGTTGGGTAATCATTGGCTCACAGACAAAGCCCTATAAGCCACCGAAGATAGAGTGGGTAAAGGAAATAGTAGAGGCGTGTGATAAGGCTGGTATCCCGGTGTTCTTGAAGGATAACCTCAAGCCACTTTTAGGGGATAAGCCTGATTATTGGGATTATCATACTGGTAAGTGGTTAAGACAGGAGCTACCAAATGGCTGAAGCAAGCCCAACTTGTGCCGGCTGCCCTTTCTATCAGGGCAAGAACGAATGTCAACTGCCGACCGACAAGCCTAAGCAATCCGTTAAGTCTGCCCGGGAGCATTACAGGCTATACTTTAAGCGTCCATGCGAGAGGGTGGCCTCAGGCGCAACGAGAGCCAAATCTGAGAGGGCTGATATAGGCAGTCCGGGAGTAACATCATGAGTGAGCCACAATTTGTAAATGGTAAGGTAGTGGGGAGCCTCGAGAACGGCGTCTTCTTTCAGAGAGTTCAGCGCTGGCATATCTACCGGGTGCTTAATGCTAAGGGCATAGACGTTGGCCTTTACAAGCAACTCCGGGGTAAGTGCCGGCTATGGCGCATTGAGTTTGAAGACCATCAGACACTCGAGATAGAATACAAGAGAGTAGAGATATCCGGGGTGATCCGGCCGATACCCGGAGCCGGCCTACAGTGGATGGTTCCGCTCAAACTGTTCGACGAGCTCACGCCGGCTACTCAAAGGAGGATGATCTAATGCCAATGGGAACGAGGTATAACTTTACCTACATTCACGCAAGGAAGGAGGTAGTAGGCTTCATCCAGATAGGAGCTCAGCCACCGGTTGAGATTGTCATGGGGGCTGAGGCTTTCCTTCAGGATATTACTTTCATCAGCAATGATAATGGTTTGAAAAGGCTGTTACAAGTAATTAAGGAGAGGAAAGACCTGCCGGTGGACCATGACTTCGGTGCTGGTGGGGGTGGGTTCGATATGAAACAATGGGATCAAAGAATGGAGGATAAGCCATGAAAAAAGAGGTTATCGGCGATACAGGAATGACTAAGTATACCTATGTCAAATGCCCGGCGTGTGGCTCCAAGAAGAGACACTATGAGGACGCTTGCGAGAGAGCAATCAAGATGGGCGTAGCGCCCCCGGGTTACTTGGTTCCCTTCAGTTACAGCGAGAGGGTTTTAGTCGATCCGATAAAGGAAAAGGTATTACCTGTGGGGACAGAGATCCCGGGCATAACGTCGGCATTAGAGATATGTAAGCAATGTGGCTGTGTCTACGCTCCAATGGTAATAACCGGCAAGGCCAAGAAGTCTCTCACTACCGGCGGAGAGCAAGCTAAGGATAGGCCTAAGATATATTTACCCGGGCAGTAAAGGAGTAGCCTCATGCGATACGCCCTTCCCATTTGGCATTGCTTGGATTTAGATACTCAGGTGAAGCTAGCACCCTTGCTACATGACGCTCACTCGATACCGCCCCCGGTGTGGCAGGAGTGGCCTCACTCATTAGCTTCCGGCGAGGACATACCTATAGCCGGGCAGCTTGAGGTGAACTACGATAAGTTTATGAGGCAGGCGCCTAGTAAATCAAGGGGTTATTATAGGAGTTGATGTTGGTTGTTAAGCAGAGACTCAAGTTCTTGGATGCGTTTAGCTTTGGCAGCAAGGACAAGGTAATGCTTCTTATTCGGCAAAGCAACGAGGTTGGCGGGTCTATTATCATCAGTGATTCCGTTCAAGTGATGAATAATATAGCCATCAGGCAGGGATTTGTTGTTAGCCTTTTCCCAAACGAGAATATGCTCAAGAACATAGCCTCTTTTATTTGCCTTCATGTGTTCGGGAATATAGACAAGGATATAGCCACCTGTATTCTTAGTTCTGCCACCCTTCCATGCTGGCGAATTCTTCCCCTTCATTCGGTTTTTATCAAAGCTACCATTAGCCCATCTTTGTTTAGTCTCGCAGCTCTGACACCGCTTGGCTGCGTATTTCTCATTCTTAATACGGCCATCGCCTCTACGATTGATAGGCTTACCACATTCACAGCAAAAGCCATAAGGCAGATTCTTATTGTAGGACTCAATACTACGCCTTTTATTCTCGCAGACCCTACACCTTTGAGCATCGTTGCTACATTCTTGACCGCAATCTATACATTTCATATAATCATTATAT
>Ga0163203_1000016_pt1 | contig 41567 bp, 50 predicted proteins | sample PL_2010_330m_FD_113534 | JGI IMG/M metagenome (GOLD analysis project Ga0163203, IMG submission 113534) | Freshwater microbial communities from Powell Lake, British Columbia, Canada to study Microbial Dark Matter (Phase II) - PL_2010_330m | ecosystem: Environmental > Aquatic > Freshwater > Lake ... | reverse complement strand
ATAACATCTCCAGTGGTAGGGGAAAATGTGTCATCTTTTTATTGAACAGGAGGAAGGATATGGTTATCACCAGGGTTATGACAGTGAACGAAGTCGCTAAGTATCTTAAAATGAGGCCACCCACGATCTATAAACACGCGCAACTGGGTAAGATCCCGGCTTTTAAGATAGGTTCCAGCTGGCGGTTTAAGAAGACTACGATAGACAGGTGGATAGCAAAACAGGAGAACGGGTAGTAAAAGGCTTCTGTTTTCAGATAACGATCATTCATAGATACGCAGGTTGAGCGGAGGGAGCATAAAAAAACATGTCACAGATCAACGCATATACTACTATCAGGGAGAATAAGGAAATAATCTATGACCTTCTGAAAAATCTGGAGAAATTCCCGACTTTTGTACATGACATAAAGAGCATCAGGATAATAAGACGACAGAGAAATGTGCTGATCACGGAATGGATGATAACCATTGACGGCGTGGATGTCATATGGACGGAGGAAGACACATTTGTCGATCAGGACACGAAAATAAAATTCAGGATGCTGGAGGGGGATTATGACAGCTATGAAGGAGAATGGACAATAGAAGACACTCCGACCGGCGTCAGGTTGCGTTTGTTTGCAAACATAGATTGGGGAGCCCCGCGTCTTGTAAGGTATGTGAAACCCATTCTTGAAAGGAAGACCAGACAGGCTTTCAAGACCTTTTTGATGGCGATCAAGAAGGAGATCGAAAGGAAGCGATGAGAAGATTCGGTTTTATTTTTCACCCGTTAGACATGGGCCTGTACGCGGACGGCTTCAACGAACCCGGTATAAAGAAAAAACGCCTTTTCTTGATGCAGCAGGTCATAAGATGGTTCCCTCCGATGAAGAGGTCCACTGTGACCGGTATAAGATCAATGACCGGGGATGAAATAGAGGGAGACATGATCCTGGTATCCCTGCTCCCGGAACAGATACTGAAGCTCGAAAGCGGTTTTGTCATGAAAAAGATCATCGAGGCCGGAAAGATCGCACAGGACCTGGGCGACAATATCGTTGGATTGGGAGCCTATGCTTCGCAGGTGGGCAGAAAGGGAGTCCATATCGCAAGGGGGTTGAATATCCCGGTCACAACGGGCAGCAGTTATACGATCGCCGTTGCCATAGACGCTACATTGATAGCATGTCGCAAGGTCGGGATAGATATTAAGGGAGCTCGCGTATGTGTAATAGGCGCTACCGGCGCGATTGGAAGCATCTGCACAAAGACACTCGCTTCCTATAAACCCCGGAAGATGACGATAGTGGCCAGAAATCTCTTCCGGTTGAAAAGGCTGGCAAGTGCCGTTGGATCCGGCTGGCCGGATGTGGATGTTTGCGTATCCAGGGATATCCAGAAAGCGACTGGAGAAGCGGATGTAATGATCATAGCCACAAACACACCCAGCGCCATTGTTGACGTCGAGAATTTAAAGCCCGGCACGATTGTCTGCGATGTTTCCAGCCCGAGGAATATTTCCATGGAAGCGATGCGGTTAAGACAGGATGTCCTGGTCATAGACGGAGGGATCATACAGCCGCCTGGAGAAGTTGATTTTCATTTTTCGTTCGGTTTGCCGCCTGGGATGGCCTATGCCTGTATGGCGGAGACAATGATACTTACCTTTGAGGGGCTCTTTGAGAATTATTCACTCGGGGGAAATATTACACTTGAAAAGGTGCAGAAGATACAGGCCTTGGCCATGAAACACGGATTCAAGCTGGCAAGGCTGAGAAGTTTTGGTCACGAGATCACGCCTCAGCAGATGGAAAAGGTGCGGATCACGCGAGTGAGTAAAGCTGGACGTTAATGTGAAGGGGATGGTTCATGAGGATCAGGACCGAGATCGCTGTCGTGGGCAGCGGAGCCGGCGGGGCAACAGTGGCAAAGGAACTGGCCGGGAGAGGTAAAGATGTACTGATCGTTGAAAGAGGGCCATATGTCAGCAATATCGGCACTCAGAGGGCCGGGCTGGGCTTTTATGATAGATGCGGACTGCGGACAAGCAAAGAGGGCATCATAGTTTACCGGACGTTAATGGTCGGAGGGACAACTGTCGTCAGTTGCGGGAGCGGCGTCAGGGTGCTTGAGAAAGAATTGAAAGATTCAGGGCTGGATCTGGCGCCGGAGTTCGAGGAGACGGAAAAAGAGTTAGGGGTCAGACCCCTGGCAGAAAGGCTTATTGGACCTGGCTCAAGACTTATAATGGATGCGGCTAACAGGCTGGGTTTTGAAATGAGGCCGATGCCAAAATTTATTGATCCGGAAAAGTGCGTATCATGCGGGAGATGCGTTCTCGGCTGCAAGACAGGAGCGAAATGGACCACTTTAAATTTTGTTAATGAAGCATTGCAGAAGGGGGCCAGGATCATTACACGGGTTGAGGTGAGATCCGTGGTTTCCCACAAAGGAAGGGCCGTCGGATTAGTGGGCGCCGGCCCGGAAGGGAAGATCAGGATATACGCGGACAGGATAATCCTGGCTGCGGGAGGCATCAGTTCTCCGGTGATCCTGAAAAGAAGCGGGATAGAGAACGCGGGTAAAAAATTATTCACGGACCTGTTCAATGTTACTTATGGTATTTACCGGAAGAAAGACATAAATCTGTGGAATGAACCCAGCATGGCGGCTTTGAGCACAAAGCACATGCAGAGCAAAGGATTTATCATGGCTCCGTTCATTGACGTCCCGCTGGTCCTGAGGGGGACTATGTCAAAAAGAAGGCAGATAAAGAATTTCAGGCATAACAATCTGCTGGGGATCATGGTCAAGACAAAGGATGAGAGTGCGGGGAAGATCACCACAAAGGAAAGGTTTGAAAAACTGGTAACGCCGGAAGATCATAAAAAGCTTGATGAAGGCGCTGGCATGGCAAAAGACATACTCATGGAGGCGGGGGTTAAGAAGAAGGATATTATTCTCACAAAGCCCAGAGGCGCCCACCCAGGCGGCTCAGCGGCTATCGGTGAGGTCGTTGACAAGGATCTGGAGACGGAGATCAGGGACCTTTACGTATGCGACGCGAGCGTTCTGCCGACTTCGCCCGGAGCCCCGCCGATAGTTACCATAGTAGCCCTGGCGAAAAAGCTGGCAAAAAAGTTGGCGGGAGGCATGGAGCAGGAACAAAATGTATAATTTATACGGGCTCTCTTCGATATTGGCCGGTGTGGCGAGTTTAGCGATAGCCATCCTCGTTCACATTAAGGGCCGCGGCAAAATGAACAGGATTTGGGCCATATTCGCCGCGTTCGTGGCTATTTACGGGTTTAGCGCGTATATGGTCTCCACCGCAAAAAACGCGGACCAGGGCTTCTTCTGGTGGAGGATCACTCTGATAGGGATCATCCTGATCCCTCCGTTATTCCTTCATTTTGTTTACATCTTCCTTGGGTTCAAGCGTCCGTGGATCATAAGGATCGCCTACCTTTTTACCGCGTTATTTCTCGGTCTGGATATATTCCAGCCGAAGCTGTTTATCGGCGAGGTTGCGTTATTGTTCAAAGACGCGAGGTACTGTTTCCCGTTATACTGGGTTTATCCCCCGGGCCCGTTTTATGTCTTTTTCATAATTTTCGCGTTCTTCGGCTGGATAATCTACAGCCACGTTGAATTGATCATTGCGCATCAAAAGGCCGGGGGGATCAAGCGCAATCAGATCAGGTACTTCTTTCTGGCCACGGTGATCGGGTTTACCGGAGGGGGGATGTGTTTTCTGCCGTGTTTCGGGATAGAGATATACCCTCTTTCTAATTTCGCCGTGCCCGTATATCCGCTGATAATGACCTATGCTATTATCCGCCACCAGCTCATGGATGTCGAGGTCATCATCAAGAAGACCATAATTTTCGCGGGGCTTGTTATAGCGTCATGCGCCGTTCTGACAAGTTTTGCGTACTGGGGATCCATAATATTCGAGAATGTGATGATCCGAAACCGCTGGATGGTCATGGCGCCTTCTGTTTTCATTATAGTTCTCATACTGCGTCCTCTTGAAAGATTCCTGAGGGCTGCTACGGATAAATATCTGTTCCAGAAGAAGTACGATTACAGGGAGCTGTTAAAGACTTTTACCGGAGAGGTCCTCACTGTCCTTAATATAGGAGATCTGGTCGAACTTACCGTGGCCAAGCTTTCCGAGATAATCCGGCTTGATAACGCGGCAATATTTCTTTACGACGAGGAGCATGACCAGTTCAGGATGGCGGCAGTTGTCGGGGTCGAGGGCAAGGATGGCTATATTTTTTCGGAAGGAAGACACCTGTGGTCTTGTTTGGAGAAGGCCAGTCATCACGTTATCGCGGAAAAGAGTGACCTTGAACAACTGAGAAAGTCCCCCGACTTTATGAACGAGATCCGGGAACTAAGGTCAGCCCTTTTAATACCACTGACCTACAATGACAACATTCTGGGGATATTGTCTATGGGAAAGGAAAAGTCAGATGAACGGTTCACACAGGATGATATCGATATTTTACTGGCATTAGCGCGTACACTTTCAATAGCGATAACCAATGCCCAGCTTTTTGAAAAATTGTCACAGGCCCAGGCCCAGGCGGCCCAGAGGGAGAAAATGGCGGTCATAGGGACGCTCTCGGCGGGCATAAACCATGAAATATGCAATCCGCTCGGGATAGTGCGGGGACAGTGCGAGATGTTCCTTTTGAACATGAAGGAGGGTCTTTACAAGGATAAGACCCCTGAGGAACTTGTTGACAAGGCAACAGTGATAATGCGAAAGGCGATAGAGGAGACGGACAGGGCCACCACCATCACCAGGAAACTTTCAGCCTTCGCAAGGCCCGCGAGAGGGAAGAAAGAGGACGATGTGAGTCTGGAGAGAGAACTCAATGAGGTTATCACGCTTGTAGAGCATGACTTGAAACTGGATGGCATAGATATAATACTGGATGTGCAGAAGTCCATTCCGTCTATATCAGCGGACAGGAAGCAGTTGCAGGAGGTTTTTTTTAACCTGGTAAGGAATGCTGTCCAGGCCATAAAAGGCGAGGGCGAGATCAACATAAAAGTGGAGAGCAAAGACGGAACGGTTTCTGTGGATATAAGCGACACCGGTAAGGGGATGAGAAATGGCGATCTGGCACAGATATTCGATCCGTTTTTCACCACAAAAGACCCGGGACAAGGGACCGGGCTGGGTCTTTTCATAGTCAAGCAGATCGTCGAGAAGAATAACGGTCATATTTCCGTAAAGACTGAACCAGGGAAAGGAACATGCTTCAGCCTGGCCTTCAGCACGGCAGAATAACGACATGGAGATCAGGGCATGAATTCAGGTGCGAGGATACTGGCAATAGACGATGAGGAAAGTTTTGCGGATATACTGAAACAGTATTTCGAGCTTCGTGGCTATGAAATAGACGTGGTGCCCGACGGTATCAGCGGTTTGGAATTATTCCGGAAAAAGAAATACAATGTCGTGCTTCTTGACCTGAAAATGGTAGGCCCTGACGGCGAGGAGGTGCTGAAGAATATGAGAAAGATCGACTCCGCGGTCAAGGCGATATTCGTAACAGCTTTTAATGATTCAGGGAGGACAAAAAAGCGACTGTTGCAGCAGGGCGTATATGGCTATATTGAAAAGCCGTTAGCGAGCTTGAAGATCTTGCAGCATATGATAGACAAAGCCGCAGAATAAAAAACCATGAGGGGGGGTGAAAATGATAAAGTTGATGATCGTTGATGATGAGGTAGAGATCTGCGACTTCGTGAAAAATTTCTTCAAAGAGAGAAATTTTGAAGTTTTTACTGCCCATAACGGGGAAGAGGCCCTGGATATCATCGAGGCCCAGAACCCGGATATAGTGCTCCTTGATATCAGGATGCCGGTAATGGACGGGATGCAGATGCTCAAAGAGCTTCACAGGAGAAGCAAGAACAGCAAGGTGATAATGGTCACGGCAATGGAAAGTCCCGAGAAGGAGTCAGAAGCGCGAAGTTACGGCGCTGTCGAATATATAGCGAAACCTCTTTCATTGGAAAGGCTCGAACAGTCGGTTTTTGAAGTAGCGGAGGGAATAGAAACATCTTCTTAACAAAGGAGAACCTATGCCGGACGAGAAAGACTGGCAAAAGATCGAGGACTGGATAGTCGAGAAGGTGAAAAAAGACCCCGGGAACGGAGCTCCGTTGAATTACCGGAAATACGCCCCGAGAGAAGAACCGGAACTTGACTATCAGATATTCCTGGAAGAAGCTTCCCGCAGCATGATAAGGTTCAAAAAACCGGAACACCTTATACGGATGATAGCCAGGACCATAGATGAACAGGTAAAGACCACGCATACTTCGATGCTTGTCCATTCCCAGAATGGAGACTGTTATCTCCTGGTCGACAGCAAGGGAACTGACGGGCACAGGATACCCATGGGATTTATAAAGCTTACCTCGGACAACCCGCTCATACGCTTTTTCAACCAGAGGTTCAATTTCGCTATTTCCGATACCGGATCGATCGATAATGAGAGTCTTGTTGATACCATGCATAAATGCGAAGGGATCGAATTGCCGGGGGCCATGAAAAAGTTACTCCCCATGGTCATTAAACACATGGAGTTATTAAAAGCCAATATCGCCATTCCTGTTTATTACAAAAAAAGCCTGCTGGGAGTGTTTATACTGGGACAAAAACTGTCCGGCAGTAAGTTTTCGCGGCAGGAAGTGAGTTTTTTTACCACGCTGGCTAACGATGTGTCCATGGCTATATCCAATGCCCAGCTCATCCAGGACCTTCAGGAAAAAATAACCGAGGTCCAGACCCTTTGCAAGAGGGAACACAAGATGTTTATCCATACGGCGATATCCCTGGCAGCCACAATAGATGCGAGAGACCCGTATACTCACGGCCATACGGAACGCGTTACGGAATATTCCCTGGCCATAGCCGAAGAGCTGGATGAACTGCCCGAAGCAAAGGAGTACTCGAATTTCAAAGAGACACTCCATATAGCCGCTCTTTTGCACGATGTCGGTAAGATCGGCATTCCTGACAGCATACTGAATAAGACCAGTCATCTTACAAAAGAGGAATACGAGAGAGTGAAGACTCATCCAACAACAGGCGCGACGATCCTCTATCCAATAAGGGAGCTGGATATTGTCGCCGCTGAAGTCCGCGCGCATCACGAGAGGTTTGATGGAAGCGGCTATCCTGACGGGTTGAAGGCCGATGAAATACCGTTCATCGCGCGGATAATAGCCGTGGCGGACACATATGACGCAATAACGAGTGACAGGCCTTACAGGCAGAGGAAGATGACCGAAATAGCCGTTCAGATAATAAAGGATAATTCGGGATCACAGTTCGATCCGATAATCGTCAGCGCTTTCCTGCTGGCTCAGAGAAAGGGAAGGCTGGGGAACAAGTCGTAAGCCGGCTGTCTCAACGCAGCGTTGGCGGAGAGATTATACATATAGCCGCGGCCTTTATCTTTGTCCTGTTCTTGAACACATGAGGAAGTGATGCGTCGAAGTAAAGGCTGTCACCCCGTTTAAGTGTGTAGCTCCGGTCCCCGATAACAGCTTCCAATGACCCGCTGATGATATAAACAAACTTTTCCACGCCTGGTTCGTTCTCTTCTTTCCGGGTCTCGCCGCCGGAGGAGACCTTTATGATAAGAGGCATGATCTTTTTATTAAGCGTTTTTGTTACGAGAAGCTCGTACCGGACTTTATGCGTATGAACAAGAGGTTCGGCTCGTCCGGTTTTGGGGACCGATTCGACGGTCTTAGAGGAGTCTTCGACCTCTTTATAAAGTTCGCCCAGCGAGGTGCCGAGCGCCTTGCATATACGGTTGTGGGACGCCAGGGTTCCGGTCATCTTGCCGTTTTCCATGCGGCTCAAGGTGGCAAGGGCAACGCCGCTTTTTTGGGACAGTTCTTCCAGTGTCATGTCCCTTTTCTTCCTGAGTTCCCGTATCCTTTTTCCGACCTGCATTATTCACCCACCTTTCAACCCATTGATTATACGTTACATTTTATAAATAATCAAATAATATTTAGCAAAACCGAAACACCGGTGTATCGGTGAGGGGTGTACTTTTCGGTGCAACCATTCCAGTTCCCACACAGAATGGATCTGTTCCTCGATAGTAGTCCCATAGAGAAATAGAGCCGGAAAGCCAAAGGGCCCCATTGCAGATTTAGTCTTTTATGAGCTTTTGAGAGGTTTATTTTGTAAGCTTCAGCATACGAAAAGCATGGCAGCTGTCCGAGCCCCCCACCCGTGCGTGGGGGGGCGAGTTCTGCCATGCCCTCTCAAAAGCGAAATAAAAGACGTTAAGAATCTGCTTGGGAAAGGATTTTCGGCTCTATTTCTCTATGTGACTAATGGCTTTTTCAACCACCTGTAAGCACCCCGCCGACCTTTTGAAAATTTAGTTTTCTTTCATGGTATTCTTGTGGTTAGTAATATATTGTGTTACAATTATCGCCTATGGGTAAAGATCATATTTACGTAAGAGGAGCCAGGGAACATAACCTGAAGAACATTGACGTCAGGATCCCGAGGAACGCCTTGTGCGTAGTGACGGGGCTGTCGGGCTCGGGCAAATCGTCCCTGGCGTTCGATACAATATACGCTGAAGGGCAGAGGCGGTATGTGGAATCATTGTCCAGTTATGCCAGGCAGTTCCTGGAGCAACTCCAGAAACCCCATGTGGATTATATAGAAGGGCTTTCACCGGCCATAAGCATCGAGCAGAGGACCAGCGCCAAGAATCCGCGTTCGACCGTTTCAACACAGACCGAGATATACGACTACCTGCGCGTCCTGTTCGCGCGCATAGGCATTCAGCACTGTCCAAGGTGCGGCAGGGAGATATCGGGACAGAGCTCACAGCAGATAGTCGACAGGATAATGTCCCTGCCAGCCGGGACGAAATTGATAATACTCGCGCCTATCGTCAGTGGCAGGAAGGGCGCGCATGTTGAAGTAATGAAGAATGTCAGGAAGGACGGCCTTATAAGAATAAGGCTCGACGGAAAGATCGTTGATATCGGTGACAGGATACCTGACCTGAACAAAAAGGTCAAGCATACCATTGAAGCTGTGGTTGACAGGCTGGTCATAAAAGAAGGGGCGCGCACACGTGTTTCTGATTCCGTTGAAATAGCCCTTAAGCTCGGTTCAGGGGTCATCATCGCTGCCCCGGCTGACGGCGAGAAGAAGATCAAGGATGATCTCCTTTTCAGCGAGCATAACGCCTGCCTGGCATGCGGTATAAGTTTTGAGAAACTCGCGCCCAGGAATTTTTCGTTCAACAGCCCTTACGGGGCGTGTCCCACCTGTAATGGGCTCGGGAACAAACAGGAGATCGACACTGAACTGCTCATCCCGGACAAATCAGAATCCATGCTCCGGGCCATAGTCCCATGGAAAAGAGGGGGCAAAGGCATTGTCCTTCACTATCGCAGGCGGTTGAGGTCACTGGCCAGGTATCATGGATTTGACCATGACGAGCCATTCGAGAGACTTACCGCCGCGCAAAAGAAAATGGTCCTCTACGGGGATGATGAAACGGGCTTTGAAGGCGTTATACCGAATCTGGAAAGACGCTTTCGTTATTCAAACAGCGATTACATCAAGGAAATGATCGATGGGTTCATGTCCATGCAGCCATGTCCTGACTGCAAAGGACAGCGTCTTAACCCCGAATCTCTGGCAGTATATATCGGTGGCAAAAATATCGCTGAAGTCTGCGCGATGTCCATCCGCGAGGCAAGGGAATATTTCAATGGCTTGAGGCTTGACCAGATAGAGAAAAAGATCGCCGAGGAAGCACTGAAGGAAATAAACGGCCGGCTTGATTTTCTTACGAACGTCGGGCTGGATTATCTCACTCTTGACAGAAAGAGCAACACCCTTTCCGGAGGGGAAGGCCAGAGGATCAGGCTGGCCACGCAGATAGGGGCGAGGCTGGTGGGAGTGCTTTACGTCCTTGATGAGCCGAGCATAGGGTTGCATCAAAAGGACAATAGGAAACTCCTGGATACACTGGAGGCGTTGAGGGATCTGGGCAATACACTTATTGTGGTGGAACATGACGAAGCGACTATCCGTAAAGCCGATTATATCCTGGATCTGGGGCCCGGTGCCGGTGAACACGGCGGGAAAGTGGTCTCCTCGGGCCGTCTGGATGATATATTGAATTGCAGGAGTTCGCTCACTGGCAAATATCTTAGAGGAGATCTTAAGATAACGGTCCCGGCTGAGAGGCGCGGATATGATTCGAACAAATATCTGGAAATAATCGGAGCCCGCGAGCATAATCTTAAGAACATCGATGTCAAAGTCCCACTGGGTGTTTTTAATTGCGTGACAGGTGTCTCCGGTTCGGGCAAAAGCACCCTGATACACGATATTCTTTACAACGCTCTGGCGAAAAGGCTTTACAGGTCCAAGATAAAGCCGGGCAAATATAAGCGCATAAACGGTGTCCCGAATATTGATAAGGTAATAGTGATAGACCAGTCTCCCATCGGGAGGACACCGCGCTCGAACCCGGCCACATATACCGGAGCTTTTGACCACGTCAGAAGACTTTTCAGCTCCCTCCCGGAATCACGCATGCGCGGTTACCGGCCGGGAAGGTTCAGTTTTAATGTTAAGGGAGGGCGCTGCGAAGCGTGCAGCGGCGACGGCATGAAGAAGATCGAGATGCATTTCCTTCCGGACGTATATGTTCAGTGCCAGGTCTGCAACGGAAGAAGATTCAACGACCAGACGCTTGAGGTCAGGTACAAGGGGTTGAATATCGCTGAAGTCCTCGATTTGAGCGTTGAGGATGCTCTCAAAGTGTTCGAGAACATACCTCCGGTAAAAAGCAAATTACAGACGCTTTATGATGTTGGCCTGGGATATATCCGGCTCGGGCAGCAGGCCACCACACTGTCCGGCGGCGAGGCGCAAAGGGTCAAACTGTCGACGGAACTGTCCAAAAGGGCCACGGGCAGGACGTTGTATATACTGGATGAGCCTACCACAGGGCTTCATTTCGCGGACATCCATAAACTGCTTGATGTGCTGCACAAGCTGGTATCATACGGGAACACTGTTCTGGTAATCGAGCATAATCTTGATGTCATCAAATCAGCCGACCATATAATAGACCTCGGCCCCATGGGCGGGGACGAAGGTGGCGAGGTTGTCGCAAGCGGCACTCCGGAAGAGATCGCGGCCAACCGCCGGTCATACACCGGTGAATACCTTAAAAAGGTCTTGCCAGTCTCATGATATTTTGTTAGCATATTCCTTATAGTATATATACCGTAATATAGCTATTATTGGCGCCTAAAACTCCATGAGAAAAACATTTTATTTTATCATTATATTACTCTTTTTGAGCTGCGTGCCCGCCTGGCCGGTCCAGAGGCAGTTACAGTCCGAAGTTGATTTCGCCCGGAAGGCAATAAGGGACGGGTTCTATGATCTGGCGGAAAACAAGTTGAGCTTCTTGTTGGACGCGGACATACCGAAAAAGCTCGCGGCTGAAGCGCATCTGCTCATGGGAAGGGTGTACTATGAAAAGGGTCTTTTGCGCAAAGCTGTCCAGGAATTCGATTTTGTGCTGGAGCATTTCAAGATTACCGACCTTGCTGACGTTGCCGCCTACTGGACGGCTGAGGCCTATTTTAAAAAGGGTAATTACGACCTGGCGATCTCTTTCTATCAGTCTGTCCTGGATGTCCATCCTTCCAGTAAATATGTCCCTTATTCGCTTTATTCTCAGGCATGGTGTTATGAAAAGGTCGGCGAATATGACACGGCCGTGGAAGTCTTCCGTGAGGTCGCGGAGACATTTCCGCAGAATGAACTCGCCATAAAAGCCAGGTATAAGGCAGGGGAGATACTGCACAGGGAAGGGCGGCATGAGGATGCCATAGCGGGATTGAAGACTTTCATAGAAAAATATCCCGTTAATGAAATGATATTCGACGCCTATTACATCATGGGCGATTGTTATTACAAGTCAGGTGATTTTGAAAACGCGGTTGCCAGCCTGACCAAATCGCTGCAGGTGGCGGAAGAACGCCCATGGCGGGCGCTTGCCGAATATAAGATCGCCATGGCTTATGGATACATGTCAGATGCCGAAACAAGCGAAAAATGGTTCTTGCTGGCTAAAAATGACAGCTCGGATCCCGAACTGCAGGGCGCGGCAATGATGGGGCTGGCTAATATCCATATCGAAAGAAAAGAGACACAAAAAGCTGTCCAGGTGTACCGGGATATTGTAGAGGAGATACCGGAGAACAAGTGGACGGATGACGCATATTACTGGCTGGGAGAAAAGCTTTATAAAAAAGGAGATATGAGTGAAACCCTCAATGTCTATCGTGAGGCCCTGAAGAAATTTCCCAATGGTGAATTTTCTGACGATATGCATTATAACCTGGCCTGGACGTATCTTAAGATGGATGACGAGAGTAAGGCGCTGAGAGAGTTCAATAAGACAGTTGAAATATCAGGCGATGAAAAGCTCGCGGTAAGCGCGCTTTGCAATATCGGGTATATCCTCGAAGGGCAAGGAAGGGATAACCGCGCGGTTGATGTGTATGACAGGGTCCTTCGGGATTATCCAGACAGCCTGTTAGCGGATTATGCCCAGTACCAGGTAGGATGCCTCCTGAAGAAAACTGACAGTACCGATGCGGCGATATTGGCGTTCCAGTCCCTCTTGGTGAATTTCCCGGCTTCCAATCTAATGGATAAAACCGTTTATCAATTAGGTATTCTATACGCGGAGAAGGGAGATTACAGGACCTCGATCAGCCAGTTTGAAAGGATATTAAAGGACTTCCCGCGCAGTGGTCTTTACTATGAAGCGTTATTGCAAAAGGCCAATTCTCTCTATAATAATGGCGAATACGCTAGATCAATTGAAATATACGATGAGATACTCCGGACATTTGAGAATAAAGCGCTCCTGTTAAGGGCTAAATATCATAAGGGTTGGGCTTATTATAAGACGGGCAGGGAAGAACAGGCTCTGAGAATATTCGAGAGCATTTTAAAAGAAGGAGAAAGCGGAATGCTTGCGCCGGGGATCAATCTCTGGTTCGGGGAGTATTATTACAATAAGGGTGAATTCGATAAAGCGGACAAGTATTTTTCCGGGATACTGGAAGATTATCCCGACAGCATATTCGCGGGAGATGCCGCCTACTGGCAGGGATGGGTCCTCTGTGACAAGGGGATGCTGAAGGAAAGCATTAAGCAGTTCGAGATGGTGCCGGAGGTCTATCCTGGCAGCAAGTGGGCGCCTCAGGCGATATTGACCATAGGGGATATCCTGAGGAAACGCGGTTCTTCCAGGAAAGCCATTGCCCGGTACAGGACCCTTCTGCGCAGATATCCTGGCAGCGCCATCACCAATATCGCGAATAACCGCATAGGGATGATCCTGAAAGGCGAGGGCAACTATGACCTCGCAATAGGGTATTTCAAGATAGCATTGACCGGGGAAAATTCCAGTGTCAACGCGCAGATACAATTTGACATAGCGGAATGTTATGAAAAGAAAGAAATGGAGAATGAGGCTATTGAAGAATATCTTAACGTGGAATACAAGTACCCACGTGGCGATTTCTGGGTAATACGGGCCCGGCTGAAATGCGCTGAATTACTGGAAAGACAGGGGAAGATGGGAAGGGCTGTCAGTATTTACAGGAAACTGGCCGAAGGGGAAGGGAAAGAGGCCGAATACGCTAAAGAAAAAATAAAATGGATGAAGAAGTGATTCGTCATCCTCGGAGGTGAAACACTATGTGGGAACTCGTAGTTAAAGGCGGACCAATAATATTTTTGATAATCCTGTGTTCCGTTATCGCATTTGCAGTGGTGATTGAAAGGCTGTGGCATCTCCGGCGCGCGAAGATAAATACCACGGAGTTCATGGGGGGTATCGCGAACATCCTGGAAAGGAACAGGATAATGGATGCAATAGACACGTGCAATGCCACGCCCGGTCCCATAGCGCATATCCTTAAGGCGGGCATCCTCAAGCATGACCGTTCCAGGACCGAGATCAAGGAATCCATCGAGGACGCGGGGGTGCATGAAGTCCCCCGGCTGGAAAAGAACCTGAGTGTTCTCGCGACCATCGCCCATATAACGCCTCTTCTTGGGCTTCTGGGAACGGTCACGGGCATGGTGAGGTCTTTCCAGGTCATCGAACAGAAAGCCACGGCGCTGGTTCCAGTAAACCCAGGCGATCTCGCGGGCGGCATATGGGAGGCGCTTATCACGACCGTGGCGGGGCTGGCAGTGGCCATACCAACCTATGTCGCGTATAACTTCCTGGTCAGCAAGGTGGATGGCTTCGTGCTGGAGATGGAAAAAAGCTCGACGGATCTGATCAATATTCTTGGATCGAAAAGGGAAGAAGATGAAGTTTAAAAGGAAAGTGTTCCTGGAGGAAGGGCACCTGGACATAGCACCTCTTATCGATGTAATATTTCTGCTTTTGATCTTCTTCATGCTTACTTCCAGTTTTATATTTCAGCCGGGAATACGGGTAAACCTTCCAAAGGCGGTTACAAGCGAAGTATTGCACAGGGAGCTGATCGTGCTGGTGGTAACTGATTCGAATGATATTTATATAAATGAAAGACTGGTTGATGCTGAAGAGATGGCATCCAGGGTCTCTCTCGCGGCCCGCGAAGGCCGGTCACTTTTGATAAAGGCGGATAAAGGAGCCGATCTTGGCAAGGTGATCGAGGTGTGGGATATGTGCCGCCAGGTTGACATGAAGCAGGTAAATATAGCCACGACACAATAGACAGGCGGTAGCATGAACAGGAATTTCAGAATAGCGTTGATGATGTCCATGGGGATCCACGTGTTCTTCATGTCGGCTGTTGTGATCGTAAACCCGGCTCCCAGACAGAAGATCAAACCATATATAAACGTGGATTTTCTGGGCCCGCTCCTGAAAAAGACGGCGTTTGATATCATGCTCGAAAGCGCGAATCCAGTGGTAAAGACAAATTATACCCACGCGCCTTTAGTCCCGGCATCGGGTTATCTTGAAGCGCCAGCGCCTGAAAGACAGGCGTTAGCGGAAGAATTTTCACGATATTATCTCTTGAAGGATCCGGAACCGCTCGTTCTGAATTCACTGGCTGCGCCAAAAAGCGTTCCAGAGTTCCTGCTGAGGTTCGAAAGCGACCTTTATTTTTTAGCGAAAGAGGACAGGGGGGAGAGGAGGCTGATCTACAAGCCGGCCCCCACGGTCTTCATGAAAGGGTTTTGTGGTGTTGAAAATGCATTCACGATAAAGGTGAGGGTGCTTATATCAGCGGAAGGACTGGTCAAGGTCGCTGAACCTCTTACGGCTTCGGGACATCCGCAGCTTGATATGATCGCGACGAAATATGTCAGGAGCTGGATATTTGAGCCAAAAGATGAAGCCGGAAGCGATGATGAGTGGCATGAACTCAATGTAGTTCTAAAAACGGAGAATTGGTGATATGGTCCGGATTGATATTTCCACGGCGCTTTTTATATATCTTTTTATCTCCGTGATCGTTGTTTTTCTGGCATGGGTATTTTTTGATTTCGGGACCGGGATGAAAACTTTCAGTTCAGAAGAGAAATATATCTGGCATTGTTCGATATGCACGCACACGTATATTGACAGCAGGCATGACGAAATATCAAAGTGCCCCAGATGCGGCAGTTACATAGAAAGGGGCGGGTTTAAGGCCAGGAGGCAACAACTTACTACATGATCATCCCCCGTTGCTTTGTTTCGCAAAGCACGCAGGGGGATAAATTCGCACAGTGACTTATGTTCACTGTTGTTCCATAAGTCACGTGCTCATTTAAAAAGGGGGGAAAGGAAGATGATTACGCAGATTGGTCTTGTTGCCGGCGACATATGGAATTACCTTGATGTTCACAAAGGGACCAGCCAGCTTGAAAGCATAATCTCAGGGCTCGAAAAGGAGAGGGATCTTGTGCTTATGAGTATCGGATGGCTGGCAAGGGAAGGACATGTCATTCTTGAAGGCGATTCCACAAACTATGTTGTAAGGCTTGTCAGTAAGAGCGCGCGAGACAGATTATGAATGCTAACCATTGAAGGGGGAGATAATGTCTGAAGATTTGATCAAGAAGGAAAGTGTGTGCTTAGAAGAGGAGAGCCTTCCAATAAAACCTCCCCTGCAGGTCTTGAAGCATACGACCATAAACAAGAGGTTCGGGTGGTGGGCCGCGGTGGTTCTCTTGCAGAGCTATGCGAAAAAGCAGGTATGTTTTTACCTGTGGCAGAGGAAGGACGATATCTGGAAGAGGAAACAGAAGTTCGGCATACATTCCAAGGAAGACTGGGAAATGATCAAGAAGGCCGTCGAAGGATACGTTGGAGAGTTGAGCTAAGCGGGAAGCTGTTTACGCCTTGAATATTTGTGATATAATACTACGAAAATTTCGTTGTGGGGCTGTAGCTCAGCTGGGAGAGCGCCTGGTTCGCAATCAGGAGGTCAGGGGTTCGATCCCCCTCAGCTCCACCAATAAAAACCCATGCCGGACCGGTATGGGTTTTCTGCATGCGGGAGATAAAAAAGACTTGACAGAATGATACTAAGATGGTATCATTATAACCTATCAGAAGATTTTAAGGGTAAAAGACAGGAGGGGCGATGGAGAATATAGCCGTTTATCTGGATAACATTACAATAATCACCTTTATTGTGGTTTTCGCTGGAGGGGTGATAACATCCTTTACTCCTTGCGTGTACCCGCTGATCCCGATCATTATCGGCGTGATCGGTTCGTCCAGGGAGCAGTCCAAGGCAAGAAATTTTCTCCTGTCATTGTTTTACGTGCTGGGCATGGCCGTAACTTTTTCTGTTCTCGGAATACTCGCGGCTTTGACCGGCAGGCTTTTTGGCCAGATACAAGCAAACCCCATGGCCCACGTGGCAGTCGGAGGGATTATCATTATATTCGCGCTTGCGCTTCTGGACGTTATTCATTTGCCGGTTTTTCTCATCAACAGGATCGGCGCGGGGAAGGTAACAAGCGGAGGCAGGGTCATATCAGTATTCTTCATGGGCATCGCTTCGGGCCTTGTAGCCGCGCCCTGCACTACAGCTATAATAGGGGCGTTACTGGCGTACGTGGCTTCAACGCAGAATGTTTTATTGGGGTTTTCACTTCTTTTTGTCTTTGCTGTAGGATTAGGGGCAATATTGATAATTGTCGGCACATTTACCGGGATTCTTGCGGCTTTGCCGAAGTCGGGCAGGTTGATGAATAGTATTCAGAAGGTAATGGCTTTCACCATGATAGCGCTGGGTTGTTATTTCATCTTTAGGGGCGGGGTTTTGAGCGTCTGAGACAGCGTTCAGTAATAGAAAGGAGAGGTGTTCATGGAAAAGTTGGTTTACAGGGCAGCTTTATGCGCAATGCTATTTGCGTCGTTAATGTTAGGCGCGTGTTCAAATGTTGACGGCCAGTCCGTTGCTTTGACGGGAAAGGCAACGGATTTTTCCCTTGAGACCCTGGACGGCGGGAAGTTCAACCTTGGAGAGATCCTTAAGACAAAAAATACCGTGCTTGTTTTCTGGACAACATGGTGTCCGTCCTGTGCCAGGGAAGTGGCGGACGTGGAAAAGTATTACCAGCAGCATGGCAAAGATGTCGCGGTTATAGGGATCAACATCCAGGAAAGCAAGAATAAGGTCGCCGGGTTTGCGGACAGGATGGGTATTTCGTACCCGATCGCTCTTGATACGGCTGGCCATGTGGCGCGAATATACAATGTGAGAGGCATACCCACTGTGATCGCCATAAATAAGAAAGGCGATATTCTGTATTTTGGGCATGATATAGTGGAGATGGAAAGAAAAGTAAAATTCTGAAGAATAAACCGTAAGGAGGATGAAAGGATCGATCGATGAAGCTGATCACCAGGGATACGGATTACGCCGTCAGAGCCCTTTCCTGCATTGCGGCGGCAGGTAATAGGGTGATTTCCGTGAAGGAGCTGACGGAGAAGCTGAAGATCCCAAAGCCTTTTTCGAGAAAGATATTGCAGGTTTTAAACAAGAAAAGGATACTCAAGTCTTATAAAGGAAAGGGGGGCGGGTTCGCGCTTGCCGTGCCCCCGCAAAGGATATCATTGACCGATCTTATGGATATATTCCAGGGTCCGTTCTGTTTGAACGAACATATTTTAAAGAAAAAGATCTGTCCGAACGTGGATACCTGTGAATTGAAAAAGAAAATAGATGCCATAGAAAAGATGGTATATTCAGAACTAAAAAAGATCACCATAGCCGCGTTGCTGAAAAAAGAAAAGAAAGCTTAAAAAAGTTAGTTTAAATAGATAGATAAAAATGTATAATACAGTTAGAATAGAATTTTATTTATAAGTTATTTCAAGAGGGTCTTATGTCCAAACGACGAATATATGTGGATAATAATGCTACAACGCCTCTTCACCCGGAAGTGAAGAAGGTTATGGTTGAGAGTATGGATGTCTTTGGGAATGCTTCCAGCCTGCATAGTTTTGGAAGGCTTGCCAGAAAACATATAGAAAAGGCCAGAGCAACAGTCGCGGGCTTTATCGGCGCCAAACCCGAAGAGGTGATCTTTGTCGGCAGCGGTTCAGAGGGGAACAATACGATTCTGAACATCTTTACCTGCAAATGTCCTGTCTGTGATGCCACCCCGGATGGAGGCAAGGAGATCTTTACGTCCCGTATAGAGCATCCCTGTATATTAAGGACATCCGAATGCCTGATGGAGAGGGGGACCAGGGTTGTGTTTCTTGACGTTGATCAATACGGGAAAGTCGCTCCAGAACAGATCGAAGAGAATATCTCGGACAGGACCGGCCTGGTATCCATTATGATGGCCAATAACGAGATTGGGACCATAATGGACATAAAAAGAATAGCCGAAGCCGCTCATGAAAAGGGCGGTTTCATGCATACCGATGCGGTCCAGGCCGTGGGAAAGATACCTGTCAATGTCAATGACCTTGACGTGGATTTTTTGACCTTATCAGCTCACAAGATATACGGGCCAAAAGGCGTGGGCGCCATATACGTGAAAAAGGGCGTGCCTTTCTGTCCGATGATCAGAGGAGGGCATCAGGAACAGGGAAGACGCGCTGGCACCGAGAATACGCTTGGTATTATAGGTCTGGCTAAAGCCATTGAAATGGCGAGTATTGAAATGGGATCTGACGCGGAAAGGTTGCTCAAACTAAAGACCAAACTTAAAGAAGGCATAGAAAAAAGCATACCCGATATACATTTTAACGGCCATCCGGTTGACTGCCTGCCGGGAACTTTAGATGTCTCTTTTGCGGGCGCGGAGGGAGAGTCCATTTTGTTGTATCTTGACCTGGAAGGTATTGCTGTCTCCACAGGATCAGCATGCGCTTCCGGCTCGCTTGACCCGTCGCATGTCCTGCTGTCGATCGGGCTGGGAGCTGAAATGGCGCACGGTTCAATAAGGTTCAGCCTGGGCAGGGAGAACAAGGAAGAAGACGTGGAGTATGTTCTTGAAAAACTGCCGCCGGTGATAGGAAGAGTAAGAGGCATGTCCACGGCTTATAGAGGGAGTAAATAATGGACTGGTTATATTCTGAAAAAGTAAAAGACCATTTCATAAACCCGAGAAACGTGCTTATTGACGAAAACAGCTTTGATTATGACGCAAAGGGCGTTGTGGGTAACATCAAATGCGGGGATGAGATGATATTCTATATAAAGGTCGATAAGAAAAAGAACATCATCACGGACTGCAGGTGGAAGACCTATGGGTGCGCCAGCGCCATAGCCAGCACTTCTTTTCTTTCCGAAAGGGCGAAAGGCATGACCCTTAATGATGCGTACCGCATCTCACCCAAAGACATAATGACGGAACTCGGAGGGCTGCCGGAGCATAAAGTCCACTGTTCTGTTCTGGGGGATAAGGCTTTAAGGGCGGCTATAAATGATTATTATGAACGAAACAACATGGCCGACAAGATCAGGAAAGAAGAAGCAAGGACCGTATGCCAGTGCATGAACGTTACTGATCACGAAATAGAGAACGCTGTGCTTGACGGGGCAAGGACATATCTGGAACTTCAGGAGAAGACAAAACTTGGAACGGTTTGCGGCCAGTGCAAGGAAGTGGCCATAAGGATGATGGAGCAGTATAAGAAGGAACATTTCGAATAAAGAACAAGAAGAAAGGAAATGAAATGAAAAAATATAAATGCATAGTATGCCAATATGTATACGATCCCGCTGAAAACAACAATGTGGCGTTTGAAGACCTTCCGGATGATTGGGTGTGTCCGGAGTGCGGTGCCGGAAAAGATCAGTTTGAAGTAGTGGAAGAATAGGCAGAAAGAGACGAACATGGATGTGGATGCTTTGCGCTATCTCTCTTACGGCATGTACATAGTATCCTCTGTCAAAGATGGTGCCCTGAACGGCCAGATAGCTAATAGCGCTATCCAGATAGACAATAACCCTATTACAGTGGGGGTAAGCATTAACAAAAAGAACCTTACGCATGAATATATTGAGGATAGTTCTCTTTTTTCCATCTCTGTTCTTGAGAAAGCAGCATCTTTAAGGCTAATAGGTAAGTTCGGGTTTCAGTCCGGTCGCGCTATAGATAAGTTCAAAGATATAAGATCCGAAACGCTGACATCCGGCTGCCCGGCAGTTCTGGATAATGCGCTCTGTTACCTGGGCACAAAAGTAATAAACAAAATGGACTGCGGGGCATATACCCTTTTTTTAGGTGAAGTCGCTGAGTCAAAAGTTCTGAAACAGGGAGAGCCCATGACCTATGCTTATTATCATAAGGAAAAACGCGGGATAACCCCTGAAACGGCTCCCACCTTTATTAAGGGCAAGAAACCAGAAAAAGTGCGCGTGGACCCGCCTAAATACAGGTGCACGGTCTGTAACTATATTTACAATCCCGCCGCAGGCGATCCTGACGGGGGTATCTCCCCGGGGACGCCGTTTGAAAGCTTGCCGGATGACTGGACATGTCCGATCTGCGGGGTGGATAAGAGTAAATTCGCAAAAATGGAGTAGAATATGAGGGCCGTTGAGATAAAAAAAGGGATATACTGGGTCGGTGGCATTGACTGGGACCTGAGGAGTTTCCACGGTTATATGACACCTCGCGGGTCCACCTATAACGCTTATCTGATAATTGATGAAAAGATAGTTCTGGTGGACACTGTCAAACACTATCTTTTTGAGGAGATGCTGGCAAGGATAAGATCCGTGACCGATCCCACAAAGATCGATTATATCGTATCCAATCACGTTGAAATGGACCATTCAGGAAGCCTGCCCATGATAACAGATATTGCCAGGAATGCTGTTGTAATGACGTCGCCTAACGGGGAAAAAGGGCTGAAGAAGCATTATGGCGACAACATGAACCTGCAGGTGGTGAATACCGGTGATCCGGTCAATACAGGGAAACGCAGCCTGACCTTTGTCCTTACCCAGATGGTCCACTGGCCGGATTCCATGGCAACATACATTCCGGAGGAGAAGTTGCTTCTGCCGAATGACGCTTTTGGCCAGCATATCGCCTCTAGTGAACGCTTTGATGACGAGCTCGGGTGGGACGTTGTAAGGGAAGAAGCCGCTAAGTACTACGGGAACATTGTCCTGCCGTACGGCATGCAGGTAAATAAGGCGCTGGAAGCGGTTTCCGCCCTGGATATAGACATGATAGCACCGAGCCATGGCGTTATCTGGCGCACGCATCTTGCGGATATTATCGAATGTTACAAGAGATGGGCGAACAATGTTTGCGAGGATAAGGCTGTTGTAATATATGAGACCATGTGGGACTCGACTGAAAAGATAGCTTATGCCATCCAGGGAGCCCTTGATGAAAAGGGGATCCGGTCAAAATTGGTGAACCTCAAGGTCAGCGATATTTCTTCTGCCATGGCAGACGTGCTTGAAGCAAAGTACATATTCGTTGGTTCGCCCACCCTTAATAACAATATGATGCCCCTTGTTGCCGCTTTTCTGACATACATGAAAGGCCTTGCCCCCAAGAACAGGGTAGGGATGGCTTTTGGTTCGTACGGATGGGGAGGCCAGAGCGTCGAGCAGGTAGAGAACGTCTTGAAGGATTGCGGATTCGAGGTTCTTGAAAAGATAAAAGTGCAGTATATACCGGATGGGAACACCTTGAATGAGATAAAAGAGAAATTGAAGGAGGTAGTAAAATGACAATTTTAAGGGAACTTTACAAATGTAATATCTGCGGGAATGTCGTGGAAATAACCCATGAAGGCGCTCCCTCATTGGTCTGCTGCGGCCAGCCCATGGATAAACTTGAAGCCAAGACACAGGACGAGGGGAAGGAAAAACATGTCCCGGTCGTCGAAGAGGCCGGAGGGGGAGTAAAGGTCCAGGTCGGCAGCACGGAACATCCGATGGAGGACAAGCATTACATTAAGTTCATAGAAGTCTTAACTGCTGATAAAGTGGTAAGAGCGGAACTGAAAGCCGGCATGAAACCTGCTGCGAAGTTCAATGTTCCGAGATCAGAAATTGTGGAGGTCAGGGAGTACTGCACCGTGCACGATTTGTGGAAAACTTAATAAGAGGAGGGAAGGAAGAATGAAAAGTATAAAAGGGACTAAGACTGAAAAGAACCTGCTTGCTTCCTTTGCCGGCGAGTCGCAGGCAAGGAACAGGTACACATATTTCGCGGGCGTGGCCAGAAAGGCCGAATATGAGCAGATATCCGCGATATTCCTGGAAACAGCTGATAATGAAAAAGAACACGCGAAACGTTTCTTCAAGTTCCTCGAGGGCGGCGAAGTTGAGATACAGGCTGCTTATCCAGCCGGCGTTATAGGGGATACCCCCGCGAATCTGGAAGCTGCTGCTGCCGGAGAGAACCTTGAATGGACAAAGCTGTACAAGGAAGCCGCGGAAACAGCAAGGGAAGAAGGGTTTGAGGAGGTTGCTGCGACTTTTGAATATATCGCAAAGGTTGAGAAAGAGCATGAAAAACGGTACCGCAAGCTCCTGGAGAACATTAAAAAAGACAAGGTGTTCAAGAAAGACGCTTCCGTGAAATGGAAATGCAGGAACTGCGGCTATGTCCATGAAGGCACAGAGGCGCTTGAAACGTGCCCGTCGTGCCTGCATCCGATGGCTTTTTACGAGCTCCTTTGCGAAAACTATTAATCGGCCGGCAGGGCCATAAGGCAGGAGGCAAAGGATGGGAAAAAAATTCTCAGGTTGTGAGATCGTCGAACTTGGCATACACATAGAGGAGAACGGCAGGGATTTCTATTCAACCCTGGCCAGACAGACGCACAATCCGCAGGCGGTGGCCATTTTTGAGTATCTTGCGGGCGAAGAGGGAAAGCACATTGACATTTTCCGCAAGATACACGCGATCACCTGCAGTTACGAGCCGGAAGAGGCGTTCCCGGAGGAATATTTCGCGTATATGAAATCCCTGGCGAGCCAGTATGTCTTTACCCAGCAGAACAAAGGCGAAAAGATCGCCAGGGGGGTGAAAGAGTACAACGAGGGGATAGACCTTGGTATCCAATTTGAGAAGGATTCCATCCATTTTTACGAGGAGATGAAAAAGATAGTTCCCGACAAGGAAAAGGAGCTTATAGATCAGCTGATTTCGGAAGAGAGAATGCATTTAAAGCAGTTGTGTGATCTGAAAGGAGAATAACATGGTCAAAAGCGTGAAAGTTTACGGCACGCCGGGCTGCCCGTTCTGTACAAAGGTCAAGGAGTTCCTGAAAGAGAACGGCATCGAGTTTGAGAATATAGACTTGTCCGTGAATCAGGATAAGGTCCAGGAGATGGTCCAGAAATCCGGACAGATGGGAGTCCCGGTCGTTGATATAGAAGGGAACATCGTTGTAGGATTTGACAAGGAAAAGATATCTCAGCTTCTGGGGCTATAAGATGAGCATGGATAAGATATACGACCTCATCATTATTGGAGCCGGCCCCGCGGGCATAGCCGCCAGTATCTATGCCGCCCGCAAAAAGTTTGATTTCCTTGTTCTTGCAAAGGATATAGGCGGGCAGATCTCCTGGAGCGGGGATATAGAGAACTATGTCGGGTACCAGTTCATAACGGGTATTGAGCTTACCCGGAAATTCCAGGAACACATAGATCAATACGGCGTAGAGGTCAAAGAGAACGAAGAAATGACCGGCATAGAAAGCACCGGGGGATTGATACAGGTATATACCACAAAGGGCACTTACAAAGCCAGAACAGCGATCATAGGTTCCGGTAAGAGGTCCATGGAACTGGGGGTGCCTGGCGAGAAGGAGTTCAGGAACAGGGGTCTGGCTTACTGCGCGACGTGTGACGGGCCTCTTTTCGCGGGAAAGGATGTTGTCGTTGTCGGGGGCGGCAATTCCGCCATCGAAGCGGCCCTGCAGTTGATAAAGATCGCTAAAAAGATTTACATCGTAAACAACATCCCGGAACTCGGGGGGGATGAGATAATACGGGAAAAGGTGGTAGCGAGCAGCAATGTCACGGTTATGAACAATACGATCGTAAAGGCGGTGCTTGGCGATAAATTGGTGGACGCGGTCAGTATAGAAAGAGAAGGAAAAGAGGAAAGGTTGCCCGTGCAGGGTGTTTTCGTGGAGATCGGACTTATCCCGAACTCTGAATTCAAAAGCGACCTCGCGAAGAATGAACACGGTGAAATAAAGGTCAATTGCTTTAACGAAACCAACGTTCCCGGTATTTTCGCTGCCGGTGATGTGACAGACGTTCCGGAAAAACAGATCATAATCGCGGCTGGCGAGGGTGCCAAGGCAGCGCTGAGCGTTTTCAAGTTCCTCGCGAAGAAGCATTAGGATAATGCGGGCGGGGGGTAATATAAAAGACGTGTTTAATGGCGGTAAAATATCTACTGAAAGAGTATCAGAGCAAGAAATATCAGATAAAACAGAGGCTTGAATATTTCAAGTCCGTATGGAACCAGCCTGACAAAAAGATCTTCAGTGAACTCTGCTTTTGCATATGCACCCCCCAGTCCAATGCGGTTTATTGCGACAGAGCAGTAAACAGCCTTGAAAAGAACGGAGCCCTGTACAAAGGCGATATCACCAGGATACGGAAAGGCCTCAGGGCCGTAAGGTTCCCTAACAATAAGTCCAGATATATCTTCGAGGCCCGCGATCTTTTCACGGAAAAGGGAAGTATCAGGATAAAAAGCAAAATAGACACGGAAGATACACATAAAACCCGTTTGTGGCTGGTAAAGAACGTCAAGGGGCTCGGGCTGAAAGAGGCAAGCCATTTCTTGAGAAACATCGGTTTTGGCAGAGACCTGGCTATACTGGACGTGCATATTTTAAGAAATATGGTAAATTATAAAGTAATTGACGAATTACCCGGGAATATTTCAAAAGCAAAGTACCTGTTGTTAGAGGACCGGTTAAGAAAGTTCTCACAGAAGATCAATATTCCCATGGATGAACTCGATCTTCTATTCTGGTCTTCGGCAACAGGGCATATCTTCAAATAGGAACGAAAGATGGATATCGTATCAGGAATATTGAAAGAATCTTACGATCTATTGAACGCGATGTCCCCGTATCTCCTGTTCGGCTTTTTCTTTGCCGGGATACTGCATATATTTTTCAGTTCAGAGGTGATCGCCAGGCATCTGGGGAAGAGTAGTTTCCTGTCTGTCGTAAAAGCCGCGCTGTTCGGTATCCCGCTTCCCCTTTGCTCATGCGGGGTTCTACCCGCGGCCATGTCCCTGCGAAGAGAAGGCGCGAGTAAAGGAGCTATTATGTCGTTCCTTATATCTACGCCAACGACAGGCGTTGATTCGATCCTGGCTACCTATTCTCTATTGGGCGGACTTTTCGCGGTGTACAGGGTGATCGCTTCGTTTTTCGCGGGCGTGTTCTCCGGAGTCCTGGCAAATATCTTTACCCGGCACGAAGAATCTCTTACTGAGGAAAAAGAAGAAAAATGCAAGCTCTGCGATGAGCGTGAAGAACACACTCATACCGCTGGTTTCAAGATAAAGGGAGCCTTCAGCTATGCTTTCGGTGAGCTGCTTCAAGACGTTGGAAAATGGCTTGTGCTGGGTATTATAATAGGAGGGTGCATAGCATATTTTATTCCGGAAGAGTTTATCCACAATTATTTAGGCTCCGGATGGCAGGTCCCGCCACTAACGCTGTCACCATGACGGTCATATCAAAGAACATGGGAAAGAAAACCCTGGGGATATATATCTTTTCAATAGCATTCAGTAGTATAATATTAGGTATACTGTTAGATAAAGTATGGGGTCTTTTTCATGTAAAGGAAATAGGGCATATCATGGCGCACCGCGGGTTTATTCCACAGTGGGCTGAAATAACTTCCTCAGTCATGCTTGCGGCGCTTATTATATATAACGCACTGAAGAGGAGTAGGGGATGAAGCGTATAGGCTGGCAGATCTGGCTGGGTATATCACTGGTCGTGTTGTCTGCCGTATTGTATTTTGTCCATTTCAAATTTTTTCATGACCTTCACCATATTTTTATATACTTGGTCGGCGACATAGCTTTTGTCCCCATAGAGGTGTTACTGGTCACGATTATCATCCATAAGTTCTTGACCGAACGCGAAAAGCGTTCCAGACTTAAGAAGTTGAACATGGTTATCGGCGCGTTCTTCAGCGAAGTGGGAACGGGATTGCTTAAAGACATGTCGACGGCCGATACGCATGCTGAAAAGGTCAAAAATGATCTCAAAGTGCTCAAAAAGTGGCCTGACCGGCGTTTTGGCCAGGTGAGGAAAAGACTTAAGAATTATGAATATGAAATTGATATCCAGAAAGCCGATCTGCAAGCATTAAAGAATTTCTTGAAGAAAAAAAGGGGGTTCCTGCTCGCGCTGCTTGAGAATCCCAACCTGCTTGAACATGAATCCTTTACTGATCTTCTCTGGTCGGTTTTTCATCTGAGCGAGGAGCTATGTCAAAGGAAAAGCGTTACGGACCTGCCGGGAACTGATTATGAGCATCTTGCGGGTGATATCAAAAGAGCTTATAGCCGCCTGATAGCCGGGTGGATAGAGTACATGAAACATCTCAAGGATGATTATCCCTATCTGTATTCCCTGGCGATAAGAACAAATCCATTTGATGATGAAGCGCAACCTGTAGTCGTTTAAAAAGGAGGATGAAGATGGGAAGAAGTGACGTGGTGACCATTGAGGGTAAGCCGGTAACATTAGCCGGAGGGGAAGTGAAAGTGGGGCAGAAGGCCCCGGGCTTTAAGGTTATGACCCATGATCTAAAGGAAGTCGATTACATGGACTTCAAGGGCAAGGTAAAGGTGATAGCGTCAGTTCCCTCGCTGGATACGCCGATCTGCGACCTTCAGATAAAACGTTTCAATGATGAAGTTGCGGGGATCTCTCCTGAGGCGGTGGTCATATTTATAAGTATGGACCTGCCTTTTGCCCAGAAAAGGTTCTGCGGCGCTAATAAAATAACTAAAGTGAAAACCTTTTCTGATTACAGGGATGTCATCTTCGGCGTGAATTACGGTGTCTTGATAAAAGATCTCAGGTTGCTTTCCCGTGCGGTCTTTATCATAGACAAGGAAGATAACGTAAGGCATGTTGAATATGTCCGAGAACTCACTCAGCATCCGGATTATGATAGCGCGTTGAACACGCTGAAAGAGATCGCAGGAGCGTAAAAGACCCGGAGGAATCATAATGAAGCGCACAGTATTGGTTTTCATAATCGTTCTCTTGTTGTTTTTCAGTATTGATGCATGGTGCAAACAGGCTGACCTGGCCGGGATGTGGTATTCCGCGTCACCTTCGGCGCTCAGGGCCGAACTGCAGAAGTTCTTGAAATTCGCAAAGGTTAAAGAAGTAAAAGGGGAAGCCATAGGATTCACCTCGCCTCACGCCGGGTACAGATATTCCGGGCCCGTCGCGGCCTATACTTACAAAGCAGCAGCCCTGCAGGATCCAGATACGGTTATTGTGGTTGGGTTTTCGCACAAGGGACTGTTCCCGGGGATCTCTGTTTTTACGGACAAGGAATTTGTGACCCCGCTGGGCGCGGCACTGAACGATCAGGACCTCGCGCGGAAATTAATTGCTTGCGATGATAGGATAAAAAATGACCCGCGAATGCTGAAATCCGAACAGTCGATAGAAATGCAGATACCTTTTATTCAGGTCGCGATGAAAGATGCGAAAGTAGTGCTTGTAGAGATGGGTTATCAGGACATGGGAAATATCCTGATCCTTGCAGATGCGCTCTATAATGTTCTGAAAGACGAAAAAAACTATGTGATCATAGCAAGCACTGACATGTGCCACTATTTGCCCTATAAGGAGGCGACGGTAACGGACAGGAAGACAATTAAGGTTATTGAGAGATTCAACCCCGAGCTGTTATTCACCACGAGCATGAAAGAGGGACATGAATTAATGTGCGGATATGGAGTTACCTGCGCTGTGATGTCGGCATGTAAGAAGCTCGGCGCGGATGATGTGCAGATCCTGAAATACGCGAATTCAGGCGATACTTCAGGGATGAAAAGCAGGGGAGTTGTCGGTTATCTGAGCGCGGCATTCATCAAGGCCGAAAAGGGTTCAAGGAATAACCCTGTGGGCGAAGACAGAAAAGAGCGCGAAGAGGAGGAAGACATGCTGAACCAGGACCAGAGAAACGTACTTTTAAAGATAGCAAGGGACACCATAAACCATTATTTGAGGACCGGCGAGCGGCTGGACGTGGAGGTGGAGGACGATCTTCTTAAACAGGACATGGGCGCGTTTGTCACCCTGCATGAACGCGGTAAGCTGAGGGGCTGTATCGGCCATATGGTCGCGACCGGCCCACTCTATCTTACGGTGAGAGATATGGCGATATCGGCCGCGACAGATGACCCGAGATTCCCACGCGTCAAGCCGGAAGAAATGGAAGACATCGACATAGAGATCTCGGTCCTTTCTCCGATGGAAAGGATCGATGACTACGAAAAAATCGAGACAGGCAAACACGGTGTAATGGTGCGTATGGGATTCAGAAGCGGGGTATATCTCCCGCAGGTCGCTACGGAAACGGGTTGGGACCGTGATCAGTTCATGACGAGCCTGTGTGCCAGTAAAGCTGGGATACCCCCGGATGCCTGGAAGACCGGAGAGTGTGATATTTATATATTTACAGCGGAAGTTTTTGGAGAAAAAAAGCATGAGTAGATTCTATGCCCCTCCCGAAAATATAAACCTGGAAAAAAACGAGATATCGATAGGCAGAGAGGAAGGCCATCATATAATCGACGTCCTGCGGATGAAAGAATCCGACAGGGTGCTTGTTTTTGACGGCACAGGGAAGGAGTATACGGGTTTTATAAAAGACATAAATAACAGATCAAAGACAGTTGTTGTCGAGATCATAAAAAGAGAAACCCCTGCTGTTGAAAAAATCCCGGAGATCCATCTTGCCCAGGCTGTTCCCAGGAAGCATAAAATGAGCTTCATCGTTGAGAAGGCCACGGAACTCGGGGTCGCGCGTATTATCCCTCTTATTACGGACAGGACCATGGTCCGGCCACATGACGCAGCTTGCGAGAGGAAGGTCTTACGGTGGAAGACCATCGCGACGCAGGCCTCTCAACAGTGCGGCCGGACGGATGTGCCTGCCGTTTCCGGGATTACCATGTATGAAGATATCCTTGGCACTCTTGATCGGTATGACATCGTGCTTCTGGCGTGTCTGTCCGAAGACGCCGTCCCAATTAAAAAGTCTTTAAACGGATTCAAATCCGGTAAGATCATGGTCCTTATAGGCCCGGAAGGGGATTTTACTCTGGAGGAATTGAAGAAAGCGCGTAAAGATAACTGTAAGTTCGTGTCCCTTGGAAAAAGGGTCCTGAGAAGCGATACCGCGGGGCTCTTTGTCCTGTCGGTCCTGGGATACGAGTTTTCAGCATAGTAAAAATACACGTAAAAGGATATCAGGGGCAAAGCCTGATACCCTGGTATCCCGATAACCACTACCCGATTTCCTGATACCCCGATAGCCTGATCGTGGAAAATACGAATAATACAAACATGAATGAAGTAACTTTTGCGATAAGAATGCTTGGCTGCAAGGTCAACCAGTATGAATCTCAGGTCATCCGTGAAAACCTTGAGATGTTCGGATATTGTGAAACGGATGAGAAGAACGCGGAAGTAGTCATTATCAACTCCTGCACTGTTACCGAAAAGGCGGACATAAAGACCCGGAAGATGATAAGAAAGATCAAAAGAGAGAACCCCGCGGCAAAAATACTGGTCACCGGTTGTTGCGCGGTATATCAGGAGGACATAGATTCGCTTGGATCCATGCCGGAAGTGTATAAAGTGGTTCCCAATAAACGAAAAATGGAGATGCCATTACTGCTGAACTCTTTGTATGAAATACGGAATGATGACAGGGCCATTCAGGAGCGGGTTTCCGGGTTTCGGGCGCATACGAGAGCTTTTGTGAAGATACAGGATGGGTGCGACCAGGACTGTTCGTATTGCAAGGTGAGGCTTGTCAGGGGACCCTCTCGGAGCAGGGACATGCGGGAAATACTGGACGAGATAATACGCCTCGCGCGATCCGGTCACAAAGAGATAGTGTTGACCGGGATATGTCTGGGGTCGTGGAGGGGGAAAGACGGAGGGAAATTACCGGACCTTTTAAAACAGGCGGATAAATTAAGGGAAGAATTCAGGATAAGGCTCAGCTCGATGGAGCCTAATCACATAGACAGTGATCTCATTGACACTTTAAAGAGTTCCAGCAGGCTATGCAGGCACCTTCATATCCCTCTTCAAAGCGGTTCGGACAGGATACTCGCGCTCATGAAAAGGCGCTACAGCACAGCACAGTTCCGCGGTTTGATCAACAATGTCCGTTCACAGATACCGCTCGCGGGTATAACCATGGATGTTATCGTAGGGTTTCCCGGGGAGACGGACCAGGATTTCGGCCTGACGGTCGGATTTATCAGGGAGATAATGCCTTCCCGTCTTCATGTTTTCAGATACAGCGACCGGAAGGGGACGCTTTCAGCAGAAATGGAGGGAAAAGTTGTTCCTGGCATCGCAGCAAAAAGGGCCGAGAAATTGATAAGGATCGGCAGGGACCTACAGGCCGAGTTTTGCAGAAATTTCATTGATAAGGATGTCGAAGTTCTTGTCGAAGGCAGTTCAAAGGGGCCTACGCGCACGGCATATACCTCAGAGTATGTGAAAGTGAAATTATCGGGATTCTCAGGCAGAGAAGGGGACCTTATACGTATTATGACCGGCCGGATTGATGAGGATCCCTGCCTTGTTGCCGACAGAGATAACCTTATCTAAAGACCAGAGGAGACTATAGCAGCCCACCCACCGAAATTCTTGCTCTAAATTTACACTTCTATGAAAGGGGCGGCGGGCATACTTTCCTACCCGCCGCCCCTTATTAGACCCGGGAATTCGCGAATTACCGCCCCGCAAGTGAGGGAAAATAGGTACCTGTCCCTATTTTTCACTCCGGGTACCATTAAGCCAACACAAAGAGAGCTAACGCCCAAAAACTTCGCATGTCTCAAGAGTTGACATCTCCTTTTTTTATGATATACTTTGGTATCACTAAAGGGGAAGAACCTTGTCCACGATATTTTCCGGTGTTAACTGGCTTGATGTTTTATTTCTAACGATTTTACTGGGAATGATTTATAAAGGTTCTCGTACCGGAGTCGGAAGCCAATTCCTATCTCTCGCGTGGTTGTTGATCCTTGTATATGTTTCTATTTGTTATTATGACACGTTGGCCGCTAAGATATTCGGCTTTATGGCTCAAAATTGGGCAAGGCCAATAGCTTTTTTTGTTATCTTTTTCGTTTTTATTTTAGTCATCAAATTTTTTGAGATGATCTTTAATGTTTCCAACGTTGAGAATCTCGCTCCGATCGAAAGGATAGGCGGGGCTGTTATCGCTTCCCTGCGCGCGTTTTTACTCCTGGGTCTGGTAAGCACACAATTGCTGCTTTTGCCCGGAAGTTTCTTGCGGGATTCGGTAGCGAAAGGATCCAAAACAGGCATGATGTTAGTGAATCTTGATGTCGGAATTTATTGCTGGATGAGCAGCCACCTGAAGTTCGTCAAGGTAAAAAAGAGAACGGAGATCATAGAAGAGATCCTTGCTTCATCAGAAAATAATTAAAAAGAGAGGCACGCATGAAGTTACGTGAAATTTATGAAAGGGCGATACGGAAAGGCATCAAAGAAGACCCGAGGCCCAGTGGTATGATCGAAAAGGATGTGGCCGCCGCGAGAAAAGAGTACAGGAAGCTTAAAGGTGCCCGCAAGAAGGCTTATGACCGCGAAAGATTAAAACATCCATACGCGGACAGCAGGATCTTATACGGTAACGGGAACGAGGAGATAACGACCGTGTTAACCGGTATCGATATGGATGTTCCGGAGATACTGCTGGCGGACAGGCTGCGGGAGAAAGGCGTGAAGGTCGATCTGGTGCTTTCCCACCACCCGTCCGGAAGGGCTTTCGCCCAGCTTGATAAGGTAATGGTTGTACAGCCCGGCATATGGGAGACTCTTGGATTGTCAAAGGAGATAGCCGAAGGCATCATGAAGGACCGGATGGAGGAAGTCGGCAGGGGCATTGCTTCGCGCAACCATAACAGGGCGGTCGATGCGGCAAGGCTTCTGGGGATCCCATTCATGTGCCTTCATACGGCAGCGGATAATTGCGTTACGAGTTTTCTTCAGAAGACTTTTAACAGAAAAAAGCCGAAAAAGCTCAAGCATGTCATGAGTATCCTGGAGAGATTGCCGGAATATAAGCACGCCATGAAAGTGGGAGCAGGCCCTCATATACTGATAGGGGATGTTAAAAGCGATGCGGGTAAGGTCTTTATTGATATGACCGGCGGGACCGGTGGCCCGGACAGGATATTCTCCCGCTTGTCACAGGCAGGCATCAAGACCGTGATAGGCATGCATGTAAGAGACTCAGGATACAAGGCAGCGAAAGCCGAGTTTTTAAATTACGTGATAGCGGGACATATTGCCAGCGATAACCTGGGGGTGAATATTCTACTTGATGCCATTGACCCGGGCCGAACGCTGAAAGTCATTGAATGTTCCGGGTTTAAACGGTTCAGAAGATAGTTATGGGGAAGATACCGCAGGGAACGATAGATCAGATACTGGACAGGCTTGACATAGTGGAAGTCGTGTCCGAATACATGCCGTTGAAAAAAAGCGGCCGGAACTTTAAAGCCAGATGCCCTTTTCACAACGAGAAGACGCCGTCTTTTATGGTTTCTCCAGATAAACAGATATATCATTGTTTCGGTTGCGGCGCCGGTGGGAACGTCATCGGGTTTGTGATGAATTATGAGAAAATGGATTTTCCGGAAGCGGTAGAATTGCTGGCCGGGAAAGCTGGAGTCGAACTCCCTAAATACGAGAGAAGGAGCGAGGAAGAGACCTCATTGATAAGCAGGCTGTACGAGATCAACAAGATAGCTGCCAGTTTTTATCAGAACATGCTCAGGAGCCCTAAAGCGAAAAAAGCTATTGCATACCTGAAGAAACGCGGGTTCAACGCTAACACCTTGAATGATTTCCGGATCGGGTACGCGCCGGACGAATGGGAGAGTTTACAGCAGTTCTGCGCGGAAAAAAAGATACCAGCCGAGCTTCTGCGGAAGGCGGGACTGTCCATACAGAGCGATAAAGGCAGGGGAGATTATGACAGGTTCCGTAACAGGATAATTTTCCCGATCTTTAACGAAAGAGGGAATATCGTCGCTTTCGGGGCAAGGGTGCTGGATGATTCGTTGCCGAAGTACATAAATTCCCCGGAGACCGCCATATACAGCAAAAGCAATGTGCTGTACGGCCTTAATTTCAGCAAAAAGTCAATACGCGAGAAGGGGCATGTCCTGATCGTAGAAGGTTACATGGACGTGATAATGCCGTTCCAATGCGGTATCACGAACATTGTGGCCGCTTCAGGAACGGCGCTTACGCCCAGGCAGGCATCCACGTTGAAGAAGTATTCCAATACTGCGGTCATGGTCTTTGATTCAGATCAGGCGGGGGAAGCTGCCAGTTTAAGGGGGCTTGACGTTCTGATCGCGAACGATGTAAACGTCAGGATCGTGACCTTGCCGAAAGGCGATGACCCTGACAGTTTTGTGAAAAAACATGGAGTGAAGGGATTCGAGGACATCACAAAAAAAGCGAAAGATCTTTTTGATTACAAGCTGGGACTTTTAATGGAAAGATTCGGGGGAGAGGAGCTCAGAGATAAAGCCAATATAATAAGCGAGATGCTTCCCACGATATCCATCGTGAATAACGCGGTCGTAAAGTCGGGGTATCTGAAAAAACTGGCCGAACGGCTTGGAGTACATGAAGGTTCGTTGAGGGATGAGATGAAGAAGGTAAACCCTGATTATTCCTTCAGATGGGGATCGGCCGGGAAGCCGGCCGCCGGCTCCAAAAGTTACATAAGCAGCGAGCTGCATGTGCTGGGCCTGGCGATAGTGGATGGGGAACTGTTCGAGCTGTTTAAGGACGAGCTCGGCCTGTATATGTTACGGGATGAAAGCATAAAAAAGGTTATGGGTCTGGTGGAGGATCTTTACCGGAAAGAGGGAAGCAGCAAACCGGGCAAGCTTCTCAGCCGCCTGGAAGGGGATGAGTCTGCCAAGGCCGCCGTTGTCCAGGCGATCGCGAAAGCTGATATTACCGAGGAGAGGAAAAGGGTTCTCAGGGATTGCATGGAGTGTATACGAAGGGAGAACATGAAAGACGAATTAAAGTCTTTGACCATTCAGCTGAAAAAAGCTCAACAGGCTAAAAATGACGCGGAAATGAAAATGTTATTGACAAAGATCAACCGGATCCATAAGGAGAAGGTCGGGAGTTAGGTGATACGTTATGCCGCTAAAAAAGGCACGAAAAAAGACAACGAAGAAAACAAAGGCAAAAGTTTCTGAATCGGTGAGCGGTGGCGATGGAAAGAAAAGCAAGCTGGCTATCATCCGCAAGCTGATAAGAACCGGGAAGGACAAGGGCTTTCTCAGCTACGATGAGGTGAACAGCATTCTGCCGGATGACATCGTTTCGTCCGAGGAGATAGAGAAGGTTATTACCACGCTTAAAAGCGCGGATATAAAGGTCGTGGAATCCGAAGAGGAGATGGACAGGATTCCCTTTGTTGTCAAGCACAAGAAGAGGGGGGCTGATACGCGCAAATTCGTTCAGATAGATGACCCCGTTAAGATGTATCTGAAGCAGATGGGACAGATATCGCTTCTCACCCGTAACGAGGAACTGGATCTGGCAAAACGCATAAAGAGAAAAGAAAAAGAGTTCAAGGATATAGTGTTCAGGATCGATCTGGGGAGGAAAAGGATCGTTGAGGCGATAGAAGATGCCCTTGACAACGATTATAACCTTGATGATGTCCTTGATATCGATCCCGGCGAAGATCTGGAAAAGCTGGAGAAGAAGAAAAGAAAACTGCTCAAAAGGATAAAACTATCGAAGAGAAAGGGCGCGCTTGAGGAGCTTATGCATAAGATGAGAGTGGCCATCTCTCTTACGGAGAAAGTAGCCGACGATGCCCTGGAACTCATGAAAGAGGTAAGACAGCTGCATAGCCGTGTCGCGGAGCTTCAAAAGGGAAGAAGCAGGAAAAAGCTCGAAGAGGCAAAGCGGGCATTGCGGAACAAGGCAAGGAAGGTTGGAAGCCCTGTCAGCAGGATCGTGGAAGACGTGGACATGATCGAGAAGATAGAACTTGAATATACCCAGGCGAAAAAAGAACTCGTCGCGACAAACTTGCGCCTTGTAGTCAGCATCGCGAAGAAGTACACGAATAGAGGGCTTTCTTTTCTGGACCTGATCCAGGAAGGCAATATGGGACTGATGAAGGCCGTGGATAAATTTGAATACGAAAGAGGTTACAAGTTCAGCACGTACGCGACGTGGTGGATACGGCAGGCGATCACCCGCTCCATAGCGGACCAGTCAAGGACCATACGTATTCCCGTGCACATGACCGAGACAATAAACAAGCTGGTGCGGGTGTCAAGATCCCTGGTCCAGAAGAACGGAAGGGAACCCACTCCGGAAGAGATAGGGAGCGAGATGAAAATTCCGGTGGAAAAGGTCAGGGGCATAATAAAGATCGCCCAGCATCCTATCTCCCTGGAAACGCCTATTGGTGACGAGGGAGATACCAGCTTTGGCGATTTCATTGAAGACAAGTCGGCTATATCCCCCGCGACAGCCACGGCGTATGCCATGCTCAAGGAACAAATGGAAGATGTCCTGTCCACGCTGACGGACCGTGAACGAAAGGTGCTGACCCTGAGGTTCGGCATAGGGGACGGCTGTCCGAGGACGCTGGAAGAAGTGGGCAAGATATTCAATGTTACCCGGGAGAGGGTCCGTCAAATAGAGGCGAAAGCGCTCAAGAAGTTAAGGCACCCGATACGGGCGAAAAAACTCAAGAACTTTCTGGATATTGGATTTTCTGAATAAAGCAGCCTTCTCTTGCCATGGAAGGATAATTTGAAAGGAGAAAAATGAAAGATATCGAGATCGAACTTTTTATTCCGGGAGAGCTCAAGGATGAGCCCATCATCTGTAACATGATAAAGAACTTCAAGGTCGAGATGAAGATAATCGAGGCTTCGTTTTCCGCGGAGAGCGGATGGGCGCTGCTTGTTGTGAACGGCCCCAAAGATGAACTGGAAAGGATGTTCGGGGACCTTCAGAAACGGGGAATAAACGTGCATCGCAGATAGGGCCTCAACACCAAAAGATGAATGAGAAAAAAGAGGTAAAACCTGCCTGAGTAGAGCGGGAAAGCCACTATGTTTATCTCCTATGAAGTTAGTAAGATTCTCCCATCGAAATTCTGTTTTTAACGGGGTCCTGGAAGGGACTGAAATAACAGTGAACGGGCCAGAGGGTTCAAGCTGGACCGTAAGGCTCGATGAGGTCACGCTTCTGGCCCCGGTCCAGCCCTCGAAAGTCGTATCCGTGGGTCTTAATTACAGTAACCACGCTCAAGAGCTTGGAATGGATATCCCTTCCGAGCCGGTGATTTTCCTTAAACCACCGTCAGCCGTGATCGGTCCCGGGAAAGACATAATTTACCCCCGGGTTTCGTCAAGGGTTGATTATGAAGCTGAACTGGCGGTTGTCATAAAGGATAAGACAAAGGACATCCAGCCGGAGGATGCGGATAAACACATCGCCGGATATACCTGCATGAACGACGTGACAGCGAGGGATATCCAGAAAAAAGACATTCAATGGACAAGGGCCAAGTCCTTTGACACCTTTGCGCCTCTTGGACCATGGGTAGAGACGACCCTGGACCCCGCTGATCTTCGTATATGCTCTTATCTGAATGGAGAATTGAGACAGGATTCCTCCACGGCGGAATTTATATTTAACATACCGGAGCTGGTGAGTTTTGTTTCAAGGATGATGACACTGCTTCCGGGCGATGTCATTTCCACTGGCACGCCTCCGAACGTCGGGTGCATGGAGCCGGGCGATGAGATAGTTGTAGAGATCGAAGGTATAGGGAAGTTGTGTAATCACGTAAGAGCTGAAGGATTGAGTTAAAAATTTAAAAGTAAAAGCGAAGAATTATAATTAAAAACCCAGTACTGTTTATTATCTACTTTTGAATTTTAAGATATGGTTTTGAATTTTACACTTATAAGGAGATGCTCGATGCGCGTAGTTGTTCAAAGGGTAAAAGAGGCGGCTGTTAGTATCGGAGGGATTGAAAGGGTGTCTATAGGAAAAGGATTTCTACTGCTTGTAGGCATCGGCAAGAGTGACACTCCGGAAACAATAGAACGGATGGCCGGCAAGATCAGCCGTTTAAGGATATTTGAAGATGAACAAGGCAAGATGAACCTTGATATAAGGCAGGTCGCCGGCGAAATCTTGAGCGTTTCCCAATTCACACTTCTGGGGAACACATCTAAGGGCAACAGGCCCGGCTTCGATGACGCGGCTGATCCCGTGTTCGCGAAAGAGCTGTGGGAAGGGTTTAACGATGCCCTTATTAAGGAAGGAGTTTCTTTAAAAGCGGGTGAATTCGGCGCACGCATGGAAATAGGTCTTGTTAACGACGGTCCGGTCACGTTTATCCTGTAGGGGTCATCCTGTAGGGGTCAGACCCTTTTTGTGATATAATAAACGAAATAAAAGTATGATTTTCAGAGAGGGGGAGGAGTTTATGGACATGATAAAGGTCGAAAAACCCGACCAGCAGAAGCTGGAAGAGCTTGGAGTGAGTTTATGGCCTATCTGGGAGAAAGAGGTATCGCGGTTCGACTGGAGTTATGACGAAGATGAAGTATGCTACATGCTGGAAGGAAAGGTAACAGTAGAACCGGAAAAAGGCGAACCTGTCGAATTTAGAGCTGGTGATCTGGTGACTTTTGCCAGGGGACTGAAATGTGTATGGGATATCAAGGAACCGGTGAGGAAGCATTATAAACTTGGATAGAAATTCCTTTTAACATGGTAAAATTAAGCAGGCTTATAAAATTTTGCATGATTGTCTCGGTGCTTTCGGGTTTTTGCCTCGGAAACGCTTTTGGGCAAAGGATGTCTTCCGGGATGCTCCTTGGCGGCGGAGATGAGGATCCGGATCTTGATCTGTGCCCTGCAGGCGCTAATGTTATCTATATGTTCCTGACAGCCTGGGAGAATGGAGATTACAGCATAATGTACAGCTTGTTGGATGATGCCAGCAAGAAGGACTATCCCTTTGAAGAGGCTGAATTCGACTTCCGTATGCTGGCGTTCAAGCCGTATAAGATCAATTCAGTCCGTAAAAAAGGAGAAGACTTTGTGTTTATACTCAGCTATGGCAATTGGAGAGACGGGGATAAAGACCTTAGAAAGATGATCATAAGCGGAAGGACATATAAGCTCATCATGTCTACCCGGAAGTCTATTTTCGAAAAATCCGCAGCAGATTATTTTTAGAAGCAGGTAATACCTCAGGGATCCGCAATTAGTAATTCGTCAGTGGTTTCATACCTTTAGTCCTCCGATGGCTGATTTTTCGCTATCATAAATACGAAAAATTTTTGATTTTCATTTGACAAGTAAAATTACTTGATATATACTTGTAATGTGCGATGCACTCATGGGGACGATGTGAAGATAAAAAATCAATTTAAATTTTTTGCGACGGTGTCGGACAGGGGACAGATATTCATCCCAAAAGTCTTACAAAACTATTTCCAGATAAAACGGAGAGACAGAGTGGCGTTCATAGTAGAGGATACAGGGAGAGTCGTCTTCCGAAAAAAAGAAAAAAGGGGGTGAGGGATGGTGAAGAAACATGTCCATTCCTGTGAGTTGGACGGATCGTTTTATGGCAAGAAGCGCACGACGGGAAAAAAAGTCAGCCCCAATCACCGCAGTGTCAACAAAAAAGATCTCATTAAGGTTTACAATAAGTTCTATAAGGACCAGGTAGCGGCTTTATACAAGGCGATCCACCAGGGAAGATAGTTTAGTCATTGTAAAATGAAAGATCAGTATTTAAAGATCGGCATTTTACGCGTGAGGGCTTTCTCCACTTTTTGCGACGCCTGCACCGTTTTAAAATTAATTCCTCTTGAAAATTTCTGCCGTTATTAGTATCCTATATCTACCAGTATATCTGTTTTACGAAGAAAACCAACTATAGGAGGAGAAAGTGACTGATATTAAGAAGATAGGCATTATCACGTCAGGCGGTGATTGCGGTGGATTGAACGGTGTCGTAAAAGGCACGGCGAACATGGCAAGCAGTTCGGGGATCTCCTGTTTTGTGATACCGAACGGGTACGCCGGCCTGTATAATCTTATTGATTTTGATAAACTGGCTGAGCTTACTCCGGAACGAACTGATGCTATCAACGCGAATCTGTCCGGATCAGAGGCGGGCCATTCGCGAGTGAAGATAAAAAAGATAAAGGACGAGAACAAGTACCAGCGCATTAAGGACGGGATGAAAAAGTTTGATATCGATGCTCTTGTCGTCAGCGGCGGGGATGATACCGGGAGTGTCATGGTGGACCTTCTGGATCACGGCATCAAATGTGTTCATGTGCCCAAGACAATGGATCTTGATCTCCAGCCCTATTGCGTAGGCGCCGATTCTGCGATAAACAGGATAGCGGAATTCGCCAACGATCTGAAGACTACCGGTCGCACTCACAACAGGGTGATCGTTCTGGAAGTATTTGGAAGAAATGCCGGACATACGGCGTTGCGGGGTGGTATTGCCGCGGACGCGGACGCCATATTGATACCGGAGATCCCCGTGGATTTTGAGTTTTTGTATTCTCACGTGAAGAAGAAGTTCCTCTTCCGCGTCAAATGCAGCGATGTCTATGCCGGGACATATATAATAGTCGTGTCCGAAGGTCTTACGGATGCTTCGGGCAGAGAAATAATCGATGAGAGTGCCGGGGTAGATCCTTTCGGGCATAAAAAGCTCGCGGGCGCGGGTAAATACGTCTGCCTGGAGCTCACAAGGAGACTGGAAGAGGATCCAGAGATAGAAAAATTCATGAAAGAAACGCATATGTACGTTGAAGGTGTATATCCTATTCCGGAGGCGCGGAACGTGCTCCCCGGGCATCTCGTGCGTTGCGGCAACAGTTCCGCTTATGATGTCAATTTCGGGAAGGAAAGCGGGGCCGCTGCGGTCATGCTTCTAAAGAAAGGGATAAGCGGAGTTACTGTTGCCGGGGTTTCTGATGATGAAATACGCTATCTTCCCACGAAAAAGGCGATCGAACACCGCACCGTTCACCCTGAGATAGTGGCTCTTCACGAGTCTCTCGGTATATGTTTCGGCAGGAAACCCGTCCCGTATGAACCGCTGTTCAAGGAGCTGAAAGGGACTCCCGAGAGGCACTTGTAGTCAGAGACTTGAAGCCCTGTAACTGGATCGCAAGAGATCCCGGTCATCAAAAAGAAGGACGGGAAAACCGTACACAAGCTTTTGGCTTTCGAATAGAGCCCGGCAAAAAACAGGGATACGCGCCGGGACAGCGCTTGCGATCCGGCGATTCCTTTCGAAAAAAATCCAACCTCGCAAATTTTTTTCAAAAATCGAATAATAATTTATTTTGCGAATTTCCAGACCATGGAGAGTCCGCGGCAATTAACAGACGGAAAGCCCTATAGTCAGCGGTCTTTAGCGCATCGACTCAAGGCGTCTTTCACACACACACACACAAACGAGATTCCTTCAGAACATCCCCCTGCGCGCTTTTAAATAAATGAAAAAAAATATTTATTTAGACTTGCAAATCAAAAATAATAATGTATTCTTTTTTTAAAGAAAGTTATTATAAAAAAAGATACACAAAAGCAATTTTAAACTGAAGGAGGGGTGAAAATGGTAGTAAAGAAAAAAAAGGTTGCGAAGAAAAAGGT
>Ga0163203_1000015_pt1 | contig 41858 bp, 39 predicted proteins | sample PL_2010_330m_FD_113534 | JGI IMG/M metagenome (GOLD analysis project Ga0163203, IMG submission 113534) | Freshwater microbial communities from Powell Lake, British Columbia, Canada to study Microbial Dark Matter (Phase II) - PL_2010_330m | ecosystem: Environmental > Aquatic > Freshwater > Lake ... | reverse complement strand
GTATAATAATAGTTTACTTGTCCTGTTCCGGGGACACAATACTTAATTTTAAATAATTGAGTGTTGTGTCCCCGGGAATTAAGAAAATTACCTGAGGTGTCCCGGCTTTGTTTTCCTTATTTCATCGCAGTATGGGCAGCCTTCCGGATACCAGTCCCGGTACCAGTGGACTTTGGGAGGTCTTTCATAATATTCGATCCTGTCTTCGGGTTTTATCTTTTTGACTTCGGGACATTCGGGGTAATGGACCCCTTCCCAATGCTTACTCCCGACATACAATAAGGTTAATCTGTCTTTATTCGCCCAGATGCCTTTTTTCTCTTTTTTCGCTTTTGCCTCTAACTCAAAATCCCGGTCCTTTCCTCTGTAGTATCCATGGCTGAAAAAAGCCAGGCCATTTTCCAGGAGATAATCATTAACACAGGTCCCGTCTTCAAGGTATATCCTCACCAAATCGTGTTTATGATACGCCCCTGTTCTTGGTCGTTCAACAATTTCGACTTTAACTTTTTTATCAAGCAAAATGCGTTCCGAAGTCTCTAATAATTTGGGGATATGATTAATTGTACCTTTCCCCCAAGGTATTTCTACTCCTGCGAGTAATGCTATTTCGTTATTATCAAAACGAAGAATGTGTCCTTTAACTTCAACCACTTTAGCATAATATGGTTCTTCTATATCAAAGACATATTTTTTAAATACAAAATGTCCGCCTTTGAGCAATAATGCCGCAAACGCAAAACAGATGAATATAATGATCAATCTTTTAAAAATGTTCATAATTCACTATATCCTTGGCAGTATAAGCACTCGTGACGGCGACCCCCGCATCTGGTCCCAGACCCTGGCCAATAATGTCTCTATATTTGACGGCGGTGAATTGTCGTCATTGTCATCAGGGGGTTCACGGTATTGTTTCCAGCCTTCTTCTATTATCTCCTTGCCATAATTCTCTTTATAATCTTTCTTATATCTAACTTCGGGAGAATCCTCCTGCCCCTTATCCCTATCGCTTCCTTCCATTATCTGCCCATCCTCCACTTCCTTAGACCAGGCGAACGCACTGTGCTTTGACGTGCCCATGACCTTATAGTTTTCTTTATCGATCGCGTTGCCGTTCATTCCCTCAAGTATCACGGACGCGTCATTTTTCTCATCCAACAGAGTCATCTTTTTCACTTTACCGTCCTCGACCTCATATACCGCTGTATTATTCCCGCTGATCTGAGTTATTCGCCCGGCCGTAAAGTTTTTTTCTCCGTTTTCAGGGTCAACCTTATATTTACCTGTCTCAAGTGTTATGACGTTGCCATTTTTCCTGTACTTCCCTATTATCTCACCGGTTCTTCTGTCTATGATCTCGCTTACACCCTTACCCCGATACCTTATCCTGAACGAGGTTTTATTCCGGCTCAATACTCGTTTTTCTATTATATCATAAACACCGCCTGGCCCGGCAAAAGCATCAACTGTTTCATAGCGCAAAATTTCCGCCGAATAATCACGAAGTGTCCGCTGCAAACCCTTTCTTTTCAGGCTGTCCGTTATTTCCATTATGCTTGAGATATAGACGGCATTCTGTTCGGCAGCGGTATGAGCCGCGATTATCTCCCCGGTTATGGGATCCCTGCCAGCCAAACCGAAGGAAGCCGCGTTCAACATGGCGCCACCATAGGCATCTACAACACCCCGGACGGGATCTCCTTTAAACAAACCGTTTATCCCGCCTCCTAACGCTAAACCTACGGCGTTTGACGTTAAAGGGTCCATTCGCATATTACGGTTTAGATGGCTTAAACCGATATTCGTGCCGCCCCGCCTTAACCCCTGCCATAATCCTTCCAGCAGCCGGCCCAGAAAACCTTTTTTTTCAGGCAAGCCGCCCGCGCCAAAAGTCCCAAGCCCTGCCCGAAGACTGCTCCCTATGCCGATCCCCGCGAGATAGGAAAGCGAAGGATTTATACCCATCGCGTTGCCGGCGGATCGAACACCGTAATAGGACAAATCACCGGCGACCCTGGCGCTGATCGCCTTTAAGGCTTCTTCAAATGATATGCCGGGGTCAAGGCCCGCGCCTGTCAGCGTGGTAGCTGTAAGCGACATGATCCCCGTTATAACCGGCTCAAGGTCAAAATGCCGGCCCAGCAGGCTCGTTCCGGTAAAGACACCGAACCGTACTGCCGACTTAAAAATCCCGGTAAGACTGCCATCGGAGAGAAAACCATGGACACCGCCGGTGACCATGCTTGACACGATGCCGGAAACTACCGGATCCACCCCGAGGGCTTCCAGTCCCACGCTCGCTCCGTAGTTCACGCCTATGTTTATCAGCGCCGTAGCTGCGCCGTGGACCAGTGTGTCCAGAGAAAAACCCGACATCGCGGCAGAAGCCATCCCATTGATCCCTAACGCGCCCATGACCACTTTACCGGCAAAACATAGAACGCTTCCCGCGTTGAGCACTGCCTGGACAAGACCGACCGTTATCTGGCCGATCAGCGTGCCGAGCGTTGCTACGACCGCGGCTATCGCGTTCACGGCTACTGTCACTACAGCGCCGAGAGCCGTAATGATCCCTGAAACAACCGCCGCTATAAGACACCCGAAAAACGCGCCCTTGATCTTTTTCGTCTCCCTCTCCCGGAGGATCCTTCCTCCATGTATTTCTTCAGTTGTTATCACATTGCCATGCCAGTTGTCCTCGAACTCTCGGCGGCTGACCGTCATTATGCCGCCGTCGGCGCCCAGGTTCTGCTCCCAGTAAGTGACTTCGGCCATGGTGACAGACAGGACCGTTATGTAATGATTGGTGTTTATAAGGGTCACAAAAGGACTTTTTATCTCCAGGATATCGTTATATTCCAGGCGGACGTTATCCGCCTCAAGCCCGTGTAAGGCCAAAACGCGCCTCATGGCGAACATTGATATCTCTAATCTTTTATCCACCTGTGGAACACTGGCGCCTGAAAATATATCTATCAGGACCGCCTCTTTAGCTATCTCTTCCAGGGGGACATCTATTCCTTTATCATCGAGCATCTTCATCAAAGCCCCGAACGCGCTTCTGCCGAAATGGATATCCTGTCCTTCCAGCCATTTTTCAAGCGATCCCAGAAAATTTCCGGAGGTATCTATAGCTTCATCTTCGGATAAACCCAACGCCGCAAGAAACGTTTCCCTTGATCCGGGATTACTGCAGTACTCCTTGAGGAAAGTCATTACCGAATCAGTCACCTTTTCCTTGAATCGCATCCTCTCCTGATATTCTGATAAGGACATCAGCTCGGGTTTTAAAGCAGCGCCGTCAAAACCGTTATCCGCGTCGATCCTTCTGAATATCGTTAACATCTCTTCCTGGCCCGCGTCCCTGCCGAGTGCTTTTCGGTAATAATAATGAATTACCGGTATTGCTTCTTTCTTTATTATGCTGAGGAGCATCTCCTTCTCCTGCCGGGCGTATTCTTCGAGTATTTTTTCCTTTTCGATCCACAGCAACTCTTTTTTAGCCCGGACTTGAGCCTCAAGCATTGCAAGCTGTTCAGCGATCTGACGGTCAAAATCGGCTTCCTGCCGGTTGATTTCCGCGATGGCTCCCCCTGCTCCGGGATTCTCTATTGTCTGGTACCATATAAAACCCAGAGTATTGTGCTTGAGCCTCTGATAGCGCTGGTTCCCGATTTCTCTTCTGGTGCCGGAAAAGGCGCCTTTTGCTTCACTGGCCCTGTTCATCAAATCTTCTTCCATCAGTTTTTTCTCTTCTTCAAGAAGAAGTAACGCATCCTCTATCTTGTTCTCTGCCTGGCTTACAGCGGCTTTGACGGAAGAGACGAGTCTTTCCCTCGCGTTTACCATGGTCGCGCATGTCAGATCCCCTTCTTTGTCATAGGTGTAATCAACAAAGATATCGCCGTTCTCAAGAGTGATATGATCCGTATTGCCGTTTTCATCAAACCAGGTCGTCATGCCGGTCGGCCTGGTAATATGGGAAACTTTTCCGTGTTTGTCATATACTGAAAACGCGGCAAGATCGTCAGGCAACCGGCATGAGGGGATCTCTGCTATAAGCTGGTTAATATCCGCCATTATGGATCCATCGCCATAAATGGTGCTGCGACTCTTCTGCAGGTACCTCCTAAAACCGCTGGAAGTCTTCCTTCCGCGAAAATTAACGGGATTCCCGTGTTTATCCGCGAGATATCCGTTTATGTGCCTTGAATCCATATACGAGGACATGTTTCCCGTCTTCTTCCCGGAGCTATAAAAAGACAGTTCCGCCGCAAAACTTAACCGTATCTGACCTTCAAAATCGGTTTTTGAGCTCGGGTGAATGGCGATATTGACGCCAATCTTGATTATCTTACTGGGGTCGAACCCATCGTCAGTGAAACCCGAGGGTATTTCTCCAAAGGTGGGAATAATCTCCATCTGGCACCCGCCATTGTTGCCACTTAGGGCGAGTGAGGGGCCGTATTGGCGGTTACCGTCAATGTCTTCGACGAATAACCTTGATGTGTTGGGCGTTTCCCTGGAACCTTTCATCCCCTGCGGAACGGCTATTTCCATCCTTATCGGCCTTACCGTAAGGTTCATCGGCTTATCCCAGACGGCATCAAGTTTTCTGACATCGAAGTATATTTCACCTTCACTATTGGCGCTGTTCGTCGATGAAAAACGGGTATTTACGATCAAGTCGGTCGAGTTTCTCCTCCCCAATAAGCTTGACATTGAGTTAAAAAGAATGTCTTTATATTTGAAGACGCCTTTTTTGTCGACCTCCCTGTAAACTGAGTTGATACCCCTTTTATGGGGGTCCCCTGTCTCCACTTCCCATTTTATTGTATGGAACAGAAATCCCATTGCTATACCGGATGGGCCATCCGCAAGCGCTCTTGCTATCCCTTTCAGGTCCCTTTCCACTGCTATCTGTTCACCCTCCCCGTCTAACAGGTCAAGATCGCGCGAGATGCCGAGCCTGTAATACAAGTCGTCGACCGGGCTTCTTTCATCGGCTTCGTTTTCCCCCGTTGACGGGTTATCACTCTCCAACGTTATGCTGTCCAGCCCTTCTATATCATATAAAGAAACTATCCTGTTCGAACACGCATAAGCGACCAGCCGGTCTTCATGAAATATAAGACGGGTATGATCCGGCATCACAAATTGAACGAATTTTCCTTCAATGATCACCTTACTTTGTTTTCCATTAACACTATGTAAAACAAACCCCTTTAGTTCCCGCGTTTCGTTATCGAATTCCACGTTATCTATCCACGACCCGTCAGGCCTCGTGATCCTCGTTATATTCCCTTTTAAATATTCGATCAGAACGCCGTCGTTTCTGTACTTACTCGCGTAATTTACGGTTGTAACGCGCTCGCCATTTTCGCAGGTGTCATGGCCATAGAGGTATGTCTCGCCGTAAGGCGTCTCTGACCTGACGATCTCATTCCTGCCGTTATAGGTCCGCTTGTTTCCTAGGTCGTCCGTGATGACCGTTTCGTTTTCCGCGTATTCGTAAGAATATGCTGCCCTTTCCGTGCCTGAATATGAAATTTCAATTTTTTTGGGGCGCTCCGTCCCATTGTATTCATAATTCACTTCCAACCCCGCTGTATCAGAAATATTGGACAGGAGACCGTTTTTATAAACATATTTCGTCCCGTTCAATGTAGATGTAAAAATCGTCGATCCGATACCTTCAAGATCGGTTGAATGCGTGGCATTGAACGACTCCCCTGTGTTTTTACGGCGCAGTTCCGTTATTTTTCCGGCTTCATCGATCTCAAACTCAACGTCCTCGCCGCTGATAAAGGCCGTAATGGCGCTGTCAGCGAAAAAATATTCAGACCCGTCTGCTTTTATCAATTTCGCGAAATCGATATTCCCGTCGGGGTCAAATGAGATATCTTCAAGGATCGCGCCGTTGGTCTCTATCTTTGAGATGCCGTCATCTTTAAAAGTCAGTTTTGTCTCTTCGCGGTCATTTAATTCTATTGAAATAAGTTTCCCGTTACTGTCAAAAGCGCGTTTCACACCTTCAGCATCCGTCGTTATGACAGCTATGCCTTTATCGGTGCATTTTCCCGTATCCCTTCTTTTGATAGAATCCTCGATTTCCTGTTTGCCGGTGATAAGAGACTCCTTCATGTTTTTCTGGATTTGGAAGCCTTCCTGTGAAGTGCCCGGAATTGTCGGGACATGCCCGTTATCTGTGATCGTGTTCGCGTGATATCCGACCGGCTCCCCCGCCCAAGTGATCTGCTGCCATAAAAAAACCCCGGCCACCATGACCGAGATCATCTTCAGGACCATCTTTGCTTTATTAAAGGAAATCATTTTACCCTCCTTTGTTTTTTATCAAATTTTATTTGATAATTAACGAAACCCATATAGACCTATATACGTCTTTTTTGATGATTTGTCAAGAAAAATTTTGCAAATAAGGAAAACGGCGCTGTGAAAAGGACAGTTTTGTGTTTATTTTGGGAACCTGCTATAATAGGAAAGATGAGAATAATATTCAGGTGGTCCGGGTATAATACATATACCCTGGCAGTGCTTATAGGGCTGTTGCAGGAAAGGATGGTCCCGGGAAAATTCGTTATAGATACCGCGGATACGGCTGAGGCGGCTATACGTAAATCAAGGGCGGACAGTGATATAACTGTACTGGCCTACTCATTCTGCACCCCCCAATTCAACAATGTAAAAAAGGAGATCAAACTTATAAGAAAAACCCTCGGCGCCAAGGTGATCATCATCTGTGGCGGTCCGCATACAAGCGCGCTGCCCGAAAACGTTCTGAAGGCAGGCGCTGACTTCTCCTTTGTAGGGGAAACAGAGGAATCCCTGCCACATTTTCTTAATTCGCTTTATGAAACAGGCGGTAAATATAAGGAAAGGATAATATATCCACTCCCATTAAAAGACTTTGACAGTTATCCGCCTTTTGCCTACAAAATAGGTTTCCTTACTCCGGTGGAGATAAGAAGGGGCTGCAAAACAGGATGCACATTCTGCCAGACACCCCGCATGTTCGGATGTATAAGGGAAAGAAGCATCGAATACGTAAAAAAAACCGCCAATCACATGAAAAGAGCCGGAAGGGAGATAATATATTTTCTTATTCCTGACGCTCTTTCCTACGGCTCTGAAAATAATAACGTTGATCTGTCCGGGCTTGAATCCCTCCTGAAAGAGGTGCGCTCGACCGGCGTAAAGATAAATCTCGGGAACTTCCCTTCCGAGGTATCTCCACGCAAGCTTGTCCGGTTCCCTGAAGCCGCATCGATCCTAAAAAAATACGTGCGGAATACAAAGATACTCATTGGAGGACAAAGCGCGAGTGAAAATGTCTTAAGGATCATGAAACGGGACCACAATGTGGAGGATATAACGGATTCCGTAAAGATACTGAAGGGGAACGGTTTCACGCCGATCGTTGACGTGCTTTTAGGGATACCCGGCGAAACCAGACAGGACAGGCTTGATACATTAAAATTCATGGGGTCGCTCGCGGAAAAGCATAAAGCCAGGCTGAACCTGCATTATTTCATACCTCTGCCGGGAACACCGCTGGCGGATACCCGTCCTGAGCCGCTGGAAGATGAGATCAAGGAAAAAATGCTTAGCATGATAAGATGCGGTCATGCCCGGGGTAATTTTCTGGAACAGCTGGGGAATTTTACGCCCTGAGGTATTTGCGGGCGAGGCCGATTATGAATAGGGGTATAAGGAATAGCCCGCAGATCGCTTCGACCATTACCACGCCTTTAGTAAAGCCCGCGGGGATAATATCGCCGTAACCCACGGTGGTAAACGTTATCACGCTGAAATACAGGGCTTCGAGGAAGGCTGGCTTAAGGACTATTCCTTCTCTCACTACCTGACCCCAGGTAAAGGAAAATGCCGACAGTAAGACCACGGCCGTGCCTGAAACAAACGTCCTTGAGGCCCTTTCGCCGTGCCCCCAGACAAGACATGAGAACGTCAATACAAACCACAGGAAAACGCGCTTCAGGACGCCTTTCGGGCCTTTTTCTTCCTGGCTCTCCGCTATTGGATGGATCTTTCCGGGAGTAATAAGGGAACGGAGCAAAAATTTCCTGTAGAGTTCTTTTGAGCTGTAAAAGCACTGTGAATAATTGTCAAATTCCATATCTTTCTCATAATTTATGGCCGCGTACTTGTAGAGCAGGGAAGCATATTCCAGGTCACCGCTCTTTTCCGCTTCTTTAGCCGCTTCCGAATAAGAGGCTGCCCCGCGGGCGAATGTTTTCTCTCCGGACCTCATGCTCCAGCTGCTTGCCGCTGAAGCGAAACATAACGCGGCCTGCTTGCTGTTCCCCTGCCTTTTGTGGATATGCCCGGCTTTCCTGAAAGCGACAAATGCCTCGTAATACTTTTCCTGGGAAAGGAAAAGGTGGGCCTCGCCTTCTATCATCTTGGTCTCTATTTCAGCGGATATGGGGTTGCTTTCCATTTCTTCCTTACTTTCAATTTTTCTAAATTGTCAACAATAGCAAATTATATACCCCTATCTGGATATTTTCAAGGAATTTATTAGGGACAGCGACCATTTTCTCTATCTGAAAGTAAGAATAAAAAATGGTCGCTGTCCCTATTTATCAGGTATAATTTGAACATGAAGAAAAAGCCGGTCCTCCTGGTCCTGTCACTTTGCCTTTTTTTGACCCTGCTCCCTTCCCTGGTGCGAGCTGATGAGCTTGATGGGTCTGCCAGCTGGGTGGAATACACCCCGGGAGAAGGCATCGCGGTAGAAGCCCTGGATTTTTACATAACACCGACTTCCACCTTTCTCCTCCAGGGCTCACCCGATCCCAATAACGCAAAAGGCGGCAAATTCGGTTATTCATGGGTGTTGTATCTGGATATGAAAAAGGAATTCGGCGACTGGGGGGTCGCGGCTATACAGCTGAAAACGGGCGTGGGGAACACAGTTAACAACGATATGGATCTTTTCAGTGACGTGAATTATAACGCCTACGATGTCGGGGGAAATATCCGCGCGCGCAAATTCTGGTATGAACAATTTTTATTCGATAAGCAACTTATAATCAAATGTGGAAAAACGATCCCGGAACATGAACTGGGCCGTATTATATACGCGTGGGATGATGACACTCAGTTTCTCACCTATCTGGCCGATAAATTCCCGGCAATAGAATGGCCCGAGGATTACTGTTTTACGATCTATTCGATATTACGTCCCGATGCGGCGCGTTTCTTTGAATTTAAATTCAATTTTTTCGAGGCTGACGCCGATTGGGAAAGGATCTTCAAGAATGGCATGTACACATGGGAGATCAATCTGAAACCGGCCTGTCTCTTTGATCTGGACCCGCAACAATGGGACGGCAATTACAAGCTTTACGGCTTCATGAACACCCTGTTCCATAGCAAACTTACCAATGAAGGCCAGGCGCAAAGTTCAAGGACCAAAGAGATGAATTACGGCTACGGTTTCACCGCTGACCAGATGATCACGGATGTGTTCGCCGTGTTCGGCCGCCTGGGATGGCAGCGCCCCGATGTGATCCCGGCCGGAAGAGGCGCGCCCATCTATATGGCATGGCTGGCCGGCGCCAGGATGACCGGCAAATACTGGAAAAGAGAAAATGACGTGTTCGCTTTCCTGGTCGGCCAGGACGTGCCGAGCGAACAATACAAAAAGGCCGGGAACCCCGGCCTTCCCGAAGGCCACTTTGAAATATACTACAGATATAAGCTGAACAAGGTATTTTCTATAAGCCCTGACTTTCAGCTTGTATGGAACCCGAACGGCGACGGTAACAGCCCTGATGATCCTGTATTCGCCTACGGACTGAGGATACATATCGCGTTGTAATAACGGGGGTGTAATTAAATAGGGACAGCGACCATTTTTTGAAAACACAAAAATGGTCGCTGTCCCTATTTAATCTCTTTCTTCTGCATGGCATCCAGGTACCTGTCGATCTCTTCTATGCTCTCGAAGATCAGGCTTCTGGGCAGAGCTTTTACGATCTCGAACACCTTTTTTATCTGCGGCTGAGGATTTGTTATGATAAGTTTTCCCCCTCCCGCTTCAAGAGCCTTCCTGGCCTGGAATATCGACCCAAGCCCCATGCTTGTTATATAAGCCAGCTTGCTCATGTCCAGTATCAGGGCCTTTGTGGGCGGCGCGAGATATGGCTTCACACTTTCATCGAACAAAAGAGCTGTCTCCGTATCAAGGCTCCCTTCCATCCTGGCCACAAAGATCCCTTCCTTCTGCTCTTTGATATCCATCTTGAACGGCATAATCTTCCCCTTTCTACTTCCGGGCGGCTCCCCTGGCCTCTCTCGCCGCTTTCTGCAGCTGGACAGCCATCGCATCCTGCGATTTCCTGAGTATTCTTTGAGCTTCCGAGGAATTCTTGTCAAGGTTCCGTATGACATACTGCGACGTGTTGATCGCGTCACGCAGCTTCCCGGAATTCAAAAACCCCCAGGCCTGGGAAAGAAGGTATTTTGTCTTTTTATCCACCGGGGCCAGTGTCTTTGATATGTTTATGGCCTCCAGGCTTGTGGCGGCCTTTTTGGGACCGCACCCGATAACCGTAAAGCCGGCGGCCAGGCACAACATTATTACAATAACTAGAAATCTCCTCATAACGACCTCCCCTCCTTCTTATGTGTCCTCTTCTTCCCGGGCATAAAAATACTACCCCTGCCACCATTATTTTACCGCTAACGGGCAGGCTTTACAAGAAGCCGAGCAAAAAAACGCGGCCTGGCTACTTCGCCAGCTTGTTATAAATAAGCGCGAAAACAGCGCATCCGATACCGGCGTCGAAAAAACCATAGATCGCGCCTATAACACTGCCTACCGGGCTTACAGAGTAACCGAGGTAATACATCTTCCCGACTATCGTGGGATCTCCCGTATTGCCCATGAACATCATCACCCACCAGGTGAGGATGAACATGGATGCGCCCCACAAGATACCTCCCGCAAGGGCAAAAGCTTTTACGTTCAGTTTCATTTTTTTCTCCTTTCTTTGCCGGACCGGCCCTTCGAATTCCTTAGTTTCTTCCTCATTATTAAAACGTTCTTTCCTTTCTCTCTTCTGTATTCCAGTTCCTCCATCAGGCTGCGGACAAGGTGCACGCCAAGTCCTCCTATCTCTCTCTCCTCGATCGGTTTATTAATATCCGGTGTCGGGACCACCGTAGGATCAAAGGGCCTGCCATCATCCTCTATCATAAGGAGCAGGTCATCGTCCTCTACCCTCATGTGAACGTCTATCCGGTGTTCCTTCTTATCCCTGTATCCGTAAGCGATAATATTGATGACTATCTCTTCAATGGCCATGTTCACCTGGTTTATGATCCTGCCGGACAGCTCGTTCTCTTTTCCAAATTCGTTTACAGCGTGCGACAGTTTCTGGACTTCGGACCGGTCATTTTTCAGGGTAAGAGTCCTGGCCTTTCCCACGGATCCTTCTCGCTTTTTTCCGGCATGAAAAAACCTCAACGCCATAACGGTTATGTCATCTGACTGGGGTTCGCCTGCGGCAAAGGACCTGACGCTCCGCAACGTGCTATCGACCAGTTCCCTGATATCGTCCTGGCGGTGAGCAGTCACGTGCTCTCTCAGCCTTTCTTCCGAGAACATCTCCTGTTTACCGTTAAAGGCCTCTGTGATCCCGTCGCTGTAGATATAGATGGTATCTTCCGGTCCAAGGATAATCTCCTCTTTTTTATAGACCGCGCCGTCAAAGGCGCCGACGGCAATGCCGCCGTCCGGGCGCAGGAATTCAACCCCTTCGCCTTTTCGGATGATCAAAGGCGGGTTATGACCGGCGTTCGCGTAACAGATTTCCCCTGTCCTTATGTTCAGCACCCCGCAAAAAATCGTGACGAACATGGCGGAAGTATTTTTGGCAGCCTCTTTGTTCACCTTCTCCATGATCTCGTCAGGATCCCCGGTCTCCATTGCCGTTGCCTTGAGCAGGGTCTTGACCACTGCCATAAACAGGGCCGCCGGCACTCCCTTGCTTGACACATCACCAAGGGCGAAGAAAAGGTGATCGTCGTCTATAAAGAAAAAGTCGTAAAAATCCCCGCCGACTTCTCTTGCCGGATCCAGCACGGCGTAAATGTCAAATTCCGTATTATCGGGAAAAGCCGGGAACGTCTTCGGCACAATGGACATCTGGATGTTGTGCGCGATATTTAATTCGCTTTCCATCCTTTCTTTTTTCGCCGTGGTATCCGTCAGGTCCTTTATGTAGCGCTTTAAGGCTTCCCTCATATAGATGAACGCGGCCGCGAGCCTTCCAACCTCATCCCCGGACCTTACGGGCGTCAATTCAAAATCCAGATCGCCCCTGGCAATATCCCTGGTCTTACTGGCCAGTATCCTGAGCGGTTTTGTAATTGAACCGGAGATCACGACAATTATCGCGAAAAGGACCAGAAAACCCAATATCCCGAGAATGAACACCGTTCTGTTAAGCCTGTTGATATCAGCCATGAGTTCTTCCTTGGGGAATAGAACGCCCAGGGACCACCCGCTGGAAGGCACGGGCGCGTAAGCCATCCAGCATTCCTTGCCGGTGACGATGCTCCTGAAAGGGACAAATCCGGAATTCCCTTTTATCATATCCTTGCCTATCCCGCGCATCCGCGGATCCTGCACGGCTTCGGCCATGCTGAATATCGTATCGTTCATGATGAGCTTTTCGTCGGGATGGGTGACAAATGTCCCGTTCCCGGAGATCATGAACGCGTATCCGGTCTCGCCGATCTTGATGGATGAAATGAGGTTCTGGAGCCAGGTCAGGCAGATATCCGCGGTCATCACGCCCATGAATTTGTCATCATCGTCGTAAAAGGGGACCGAATAGGTGGTCATTATAAAATCCCCGCCGCCTTTATCATAGTATGGTTCGGTCCATATGGGCCTGCCGAGGACTTTCGGGATCTGGAACCAGTCCCAGTAAAAATACACGTACCGGTCGTCTCCCAGATATTTGAATTTTATCTCTTTGTCGCTTGCACTTTTACAGAAGTACGGCGCGAAATACAGTGATCCCTCGTCAAACGCGTACGGCTCATAAGCGATCGTGGTCCCGTATATGTCGGTATTGTTCTTGATCACTGAACGCAGCAGGTCCTTTATCGTATCCGGGGCGCGTTCGACATCTTCGCCCACCCTGAAACGCGCGAAGTTTTTCGGCACTTTTTCAACCGCGCGCAGCACGACCTCTATCTTGTTGACCGTAAGTTCCGCGAGGTTCTTCGCGTTATTTTCTATGTTGGTTGTGATTATCCTGCGGGAGACCAGATAGCTGCGGCCAAAGATCAGCGCGAAAATAACAACGCAGCTGGTAAGGATAAAAAAGACAAGTTTGAACGTTATGCCTCTATTTCGCAGCATGAATATCCGGCTTTTTATAAAATGTTCCGTAATCCGGGATCTTCTCTATCATCCCGTTTTTCTTCATCTCTTCCGCCACCTCGCGCAAGGCGTCGGGCTTAAGCCCTCCCGTCAATCGGCCGGGACCGTCGACCAGTATCAGTTCTTCCACTTTTTTCAGCATCCACATCTGGTGCATCCTGTTCGCCGGGAGATGCCCTTTTTCCATATACTTCAGGACTATATCTACCGCCTCTTCGGGATGCTCGAACGCGTATTCCCATCCCTCCAGCGAAGCCGCCACAAAGTCGGCGCAGAGAGCGGGATCTTTCCGGAATGTCTCTTCAAGCGTGTAAATGCCGTCCTCGGGGAAGTTCAAGCCGTGTTCGGAAAACAAGAATGTGGTCAGCTCATCCGGGTCATATCCGGAATTGATGATCGTGTGGTATTCGTTATATGACATGGCGGATGCTACATCTACGCCATCGCGCAAAAACAGATTTACGGAATAGGTCTGGGGAATGATCTCCACTTTAAGGTTATATTTCTTCAGAAAGGCTATGGGCTGGGCATGACCATCCCATAGCCCCACTTTCCTGTTTAACATATCAGCGGGCTCTCGTATCCCGCTGGTTTTCTTGGCAACGAACATCACCCCTGTTTCCTGGATTATCTGCGCGATATTGACGATGGCCGCTCCCTGGTCCCATTCCTGGATCGCGGCAAAAAGCTGCATAATGACAAAATCCGCCTTGTGATCCGCCAGATAATCCCATGCGAACTGTTCCGGCCCGCCATCCAGGATCGTTACATCGAGTCCGTATTTTTGATAAATTCCTTTGTCAAGAGCGGCGTAATAACCGGCGAACTGGGCCTGGGGGGCCCATTGAGGAAGAAAAGTGACTTTCTTCAGAGGCCTGTCTTCAGCGCTGACCTCATAGGAAGCGAGAAAAAGAACAGCTACGCAGAATATACTTACTATTCTTCTCATACAAGTAAAACCTTTGCGTCATTTCCCAAAACTTTTCAAAGCATCTTTCTCTGAATCATAGATATCAAAAATCCGGGTGAAGCCCGCTGTCTCGAATATTTCATGGACGTAAGGTCTGAGGCAACAAAGGACGAACCTGCCTCCTGACGCCTGTAAAGTCTTGGCACCTAAAAGGAGGATCCTCAGGCCCGCGCTGGATATGTATTCGGTCCCGGAAAGATCACCGATGACCTTGCCGGCGCCGCCCTGGATCAAGCCTATAAGCGCCGCTTCCTCATCTTTAGCTATTGAGGAATCAAATTTTGATTCCATAACAGCTATTTTTACATCCCCGATAGTCCTGATCTCCATTCCTGGATCAACCTTCTCAATCGATCTTCTTAATGTACCGGAAATAGTCGCTGTCCGTGGTAATGATCATGGTGGTGCCGCCGCCTATAGTGGTATCGTAGGTCTCCAGCGTCCTCAAAAAGGAGTAAAATTCAGGGTCATTGTTATACGCCCCGGCGTATATCGTGGTGGCCTCGGCGTCCGCTTTTCCCCTTAAGCCCTGCGCTGTTTTATACGCCTCTGAAGTGATGGATTTCAGCTGCTTTTCCATCTTTCCCTTGATCTCGGCGCTTTTACCTCTTCCTTCCGAGCGGTATTCTTCGGCAGCGCGTTTCCTTTCCGCTATCATCCGTTCATAGACCTTCTTTCGCACGTTCTCGACATAATTGACGTGCTTTATGCGCACGTCCTCCAGTTCAATACCGTACTGCGGCGCGAGCTTCTGCGCCCTTTGCAGTATCTGCCCTTCCAGCGCCTGCCTGCCGTTCGTGATGTGCTCAAGCGCCTCTTCCGCGAAACCGATCGTTACCTCCTCTTCCTTCTCATCAAGGACACGGTTGGAATCCCTTGTAACTTCGACCAGCAGGTGACTCGTGACAGCGTCCCTGGTGGCTGAATTGATAATATCATCGATCCTCCCGTGCGCCCCTAGTTCGTTACCCATGGACTGGAGAAACTTCAGGGCGTCGGAGATCTTCCACCTGGCGGTCGAGTCGACCCAGATATACTTTTTATCCCTGGTGGGGATCTGGTTCGGGTCGCCGTCCCAGTCAAGGAGCCGCTTGTCAAAATAATGGACCTGCTGGATGAATGGCACTTTAAAATGCAGCCCCGCCTTTGAAACAGGATCCCCGACAGGCTTACCGAACTGCGTAATGACCGCCTGGTTGATCTCTGAAACGAGATAAACGGCACCGGTAACAAAACTCAGGGCCGCGATTATTACGAGGGCCGCGATCATTCCAATAACTGTCTTCATTATCTTGCCCCTCCTTCCTTGTCGAGGTTCACCAGCGGCAATATGGACTTCTGCTGGGGATCTATAATATATTTCTTATCCACTTTGGACATCACTCCTGTCATGGTCTCAAGGTAAAGCCTTTTTTTGGTCACATCCGGAGCCTTTCTATACTCCTCCCAGGTAACTAAAAACCTCTCTGCCTCTCCCTTGGCCCGGTTGACCCTGTCAAGCGCGTATCCCTCAGCCTGCCTGATGGTCCGCTCCGCTTCACCTTTTGCCCGGGGGATGATCTTGTTGTATTCTTCCCAGGCTTCGTTTATCATGCGCTCCTTCTCCTGCTTGGCCTCGTTCACTTCGTTAAACGCCGGCTTTACTTCGTCAGGAGGATTTACGTCCAGGAGTTTTACGGTGACAACCTTGATCCCCGTGTTATATTTATCCAGCAGCTTCTGTAATTCCAGCTGGGCTTCGTGGTCCACCTCTTCTCTCTTTGTCGTGAGCAGTTCATCCACCCTGTAATCCCCGCAAAGACGGCTCATCACCACTTCCGACATATCCCTTACATTGTCTATGGGATGCCTTGTCGCGAACAGAAGCTTTACGGGATCTTTTACCTTGAACTGCACTATCCACCTGACATCCAGTATGTTCAGGTCGCCGGTAAGCATTATGGATTCTTCATGATACTTTTGCACGGAATACTGCGTCCTCACGCCAGCCCGTACTGTCCTGAAACCGAACTCTTCCTTGAATATCTTTTTCACCTTCACCGGCGAGACCTTCTCGATGCCCCAGGGTATCTTTGTATGCAGGCCCGGCCCTGCCGTGCGGACATATTTTCCGAACCTCTGAATAATCCCGACCTCGTCAGGGCCGATAGAGTATATCAGGGTCTTCAGGGAGGCGAGTACAAAAATAATGATTATGATAGCCGGTACATATTTGGCGAAGTCTTTACTCACCTGGCTCACTTTCTTGCTGCCTTCCTTGAAAAGGTCTTCGGGTGTTCTGAAATTTTCATCCATGGCATATCTCCTTTCCTCTATTTATTCGCGATCCCGCGCCTTCACGGGGATCTGTTCCACCTGTTTGATCTCCGAGATCTCTTTATCTCCTGCGGCTCCCAGCTCCTGAAATTTCTTGACGCTTACTATGACCCTGCCTTCCAGGGACCTGACCATCCTGTTGAAAGCTTCGACGGCCTGGGACAGGGACCCGCCGGTCTTGTTGACATGGTCTAAAAAAGGCTGGAACCTGTCGTACAGTTCTTTCCCCAGGGTCGCTATTTCCTGGGCGTTCTTGGTTATTTGTTCCTGTCTCCAGCCATAGGCAATGGCCCGCAAGAGAGCTATCAAAGTGGTGGGAGTCGCTATTATCACCCTGGCTTCCATCCCGTCCTCGATGAGCGCGGAATCGTTCTCAACAGCGGCGCTTAAAAACGCTTCTCCCGGGATAAACATCACGACAAACTCGGGGGCTTTCTGGAACTGGGCCCAGTAAGCTTTACTTGAAAGGGACTTCATGTGCTTCCTTACCTGCTGGGCGTGCTTGTTCATGAATTCTTTTCTTTTTTCCTCAGTGTCCGCGGATACGGCGTCAAGGTATGCGTCAAGCGATACCTTGCTGTCCACGACTATTTCCCTGCCCGCCGACAGGTACACCATCATATCGGGCCTGAACCTGCCTTCTTCGGTCTCAACAGATACCTGCTCGGTATAATCGCAGTGAGCCGTCATTCCCGCGAGCTCCGCGACCCGCTTAAGCGTGACCTCTCCCCACCGGCCCCTTACTTCCGGCCTCCGGAGAGCTGTCACAAGATTACCGGTCTCTTTCCGGAGGGATTGCTGGGCTTCCATCAAAGAGTGTATCTGCCTTCCAAGGCTGCCATACGCTTCGGCCCTGTTTTTCTCCAGTTCCCCTATCTGCAGCTCATATCTTTTCAGGGCGTCTTCCAGTGGCTTGACCACGGTCCGGATGGATTCTTCTTTTTTGTCTATCTCTCCCTTGGCTTCTTTCAGGATGACCTCGAGGCTTTCCCTCGCAAGCTCCAGGAAAGCCCTGTTATTGCTCTTTAAGGACTCGCCTGAAAGGGCCTGAAAAGTCATGGTCATCTTTTCCCTGGCCTCTTCAAGGACCTTTTTCTGTTCTTCTATTCTTTTATTGGCCTCTTCCGCTTTGGTCTCCGCGACAGCTTTCTCGCGCTGCAGGGCCTCGACGCGCAGGCGGGACGCGGCCCAGCCAATGCCCGCTCCGAGCAGAAATAACAGAATACCGACCAAAAGTATCATGGGGTCCATGCTGCTCCTTTCCCCGGAAACTTAATCCATGGCTTTTATTGCATCCTGCATCAATGGAAGAACCGCTTCTACTTCCTCTTTGGTCATCCTTCCCAGCTTGGCAAACCTGAGTTCACCCTCCCTGTTACGGTTTTCTCTTGTGATCTGCAGTTTTTTCTGCCCTTTGTTGTAGGAATAAACGCTAACGGTCAACCGATCCGTGTCGCTCTCCAGTGTTTTCGCGAACAAACATTCATCCAGACTACTGTCATACGGCATGTTTTTCCTCCCTTTCTTCGTTAACAGTTGCTCTTCCGATTCAATAGATCTCCTTGAAAAAAGGACTCTTTATGAAATCGGAAGGTTTTATACGCCAGCTGTCAAACGGCGTGATCTTATACCCCGCTTCTTTATATGCGTCCGCTATGAGTTCTGAACAGAAATACGCCTGATCCAGATTGCACAGCTTATCTATCAGCTTATTGTCAAAAATAAAATTGACGCTTACCGGCAGGAAAGTTGCCAGCACATAAAAAATCAGCCCTATCCAGCCGTAGCTGAACTTTTCCTTTTTTGCTTCTTCACAAAAGTCTATTACCTTATCCAATATTCCTTCGTCCCCTATGTATCGGTTACGGTATACCTTGACCACCTCTCCTTTTTTCAAATACTTCCCTACCGAATTATAGACGATCCCCTTCGGCTCCGCCTCTATGAGCTTGCCGCCTCCGATATGCAGTGCCGCGTGCGTCCAGTATTTACTGTCTATCCCGTTGGTGAGGATATTGGATATTTTTATCTGAAATGCGGTTATGTTCTTATTTGTCCCCGTCAATATCACGTCGCCTTTTCTTAATCTGCCCATATCTATTTCTTTCTGCTCATATTTCCGGCGCGAGACCATCAGCCGCAGAAGCGCCCCGACCGCAAGAAGGATAAGAAGGCATAACGCATATAAGAACATCTTTATCACAAAAAATACTACAGCCATAGGACCTGCCTTTCTCTTACCTGACCCCGAAGAGGTTCCTGTGCGCTTCGGTATAATCGATTATCTTCTGCATCATCCTTACGGACTCCGCGGGATAAAGGCCGGACGCGGATTCCTCCGAGAGCATCACGTAATCGGTCCCGTCCAGCACGGCATTAGCCACATCCGTGACTTCCGCACGCGTGGGCCGCCTGTGTTCCGTCATGTGCTCGAGCATCTGTGTCGCGGTGATCACGAATTTTTTCGCCCGGTTGCATTTTTTGATGATCATCTTCTGTATGATAGGGATCATATATATAGGAACGGCGACTCCCATATCTCCTCTTGCCACCATTATGCCGTCGGAAGCCTCGATTATCGAGTCTATATTCTTTATGGCCTCGCGGCTTTCTATCTTAGCCACAACACGGCACCGGGGCAGCGTCGATCTTAAGTGTTTCTTTATAATGTCAATGTCTTTTCTAGTGCGCACAAAGGACTGGGAAACAAAATCCACTTTGTGCTTTATCCCGAATTCCAGGTCGTCTTTATCCTTTTCCGTGACCCCCCCGAACGGGATACGGACCCCCGGCATGTTCACGCCTTTTCTCTCCTTCAGGATACCGCCCTCGATCACTTCGGCCTTTACTTTTTTCTTTGTGGAACTTTTTGCTTCAAGGATTATGTTCCCATCGTCTATGTATACCTTCTGCCCCGCGCCTATCCCCGTCAGATCGCCCTCATAATCAAACGGGATTACTCGCGGATCGCCTGTATCCGAACCTGCGGTAAGCCAGACGGTCTTACCATTTTGGAGGACCTTCTTGCCTTTTTTGAGCTCACAGACCCTTATGCGGAAGCCCTCCAGGTCCTGCATGATCCGCACGCGTTTTTTGTGTTTCTTGTTGATCGTTCTTATCTGCTCCATCCTGTGCAGATGTTCCCTGTGCGAGCCGTGAGAAAAATTGAGACGGGCAACATCCAATCCCGCCGTTACCATCTTGCGTATCATGGCATAACTGCTGCTGGCAGGCCCTAATGTCGCAACGACCTTTGTCTTGGCCATTTATATTCCTTATCGTTAGGGTATATTTCCCCTCGTGGTCATATGAAATGCTGCTTTATTATGCCTTTCATTGAAAGCATTGTCAATGATATAAGAGCGGGGCGAAAATTACGCGAAGGTCTGTATTTTGTAGATCTCTTTCAGGATTTCGTAATCCATGGGTTCCGCTTTGGGGATAAATATATAGATATTAGGGAATTTGTTATGTTTCCTTATAATGATATTCGGGTTGTCAAGGTCGACCTCCCGGTCAAACGCGAGATTCAGTGTCAGTGTCATCATTTCCATAAGCCGCATGTAGCTGTCAACCGTCAGCTCTTCATTATTGACCCCCACGAGGAAATTGTTCATGTCTTCCCTGAGGGCCTTGAATTCAGGGGATTCAACGGTTTCCTGGCCCGCTAACACTATGACCCTGGCGTTCGTTCTTCCGTCCTTTGCCTTTTCAATGGCATCCAGTAACTCAGCGTCGTCCCTGTCAACAAAGGTTATGCCCTTTTCCTTGCAGAACTCCCGTATAGATGTAATAAGAGGATTAAGCGCATCATATTGAAGATACCTGCCCTTTTCGTATCCTTTTATCCAGCCCGTGCCGAGCGCAAGGATAACCGGGCGGTCATCTTCCTTTGCCTGGATACATTTAACCCTGTCCGAGAAATTCTTCGCGTGTCGTTCTTCTGTTCCCGGGGTCGGGTACACGTATTCTTTATTGACCAGCTTGACCTGGACCGTTCCAATGGTCCCGTCTGCGGGCGTGTCAGCGGGAATACCCAGCTTGATATCAGACTTGACCATCCTTATTATCCCGACCGGGACTTTTATATAATTCAGTATATAATCTAAGACGTTCGGGTCTTCTGTATGCGGCCATCTGCGGTGCCCCAGAAGCTTCCTGTACAGGTATTCGCCGATGAATATAGCGCAGCTTGAATCGCTTAAAGTCTCATTCAGTTCTTCCGCGGCTTCCATGAAATCGGCTTTATATGTCAAAAATTCATCCCTCTTCAGTTCCACTTTTTTATCACTGATAAATCCTTCCAGCCTATCGGCCATCTGTTCAAGTTCTTTACCTCCGAATTTCCTGAAATTTTCTAACGTCGCGGCAATATAAGGCTGCATCGGATCGTCCTCTGTCCCCCATACATCGCTTATGACGAACGGCGCGGGTTTTATATGGATCCTTACCTTTCTGACCTTCTTGTCCCTGACAAGGCAATCTACCAGTCTCAAATTTGCCGCTAATTCCGGACCGACATTATCGACAAACAGATCAAGAATACCTTCAGGCCCGACAGATAATATGAGCTTGGCCAGTTGTCTTCTATGGTCAGAGATAATGCGTAACTCCTTTTCTGTAACATCCATCGCACCTTCATATTTATTCCCGTAAAGGATGTCTTTCAGCATATGTTCCAGGGTCTCGACTTCCGTATCGTCAGCTTTGATCGCATCCCATCTGTCCTGAAGGTATTCTCTTCCTGCTTTTACTCTGTCCATATTCATCCCTATGTAAGGATCACTGCCTGTCTGACAATGTTCTACGCTCAGATCAGCCAAAAAATAAATGTAATCAAGAAGGATAAGTGAAGAAATGTCCGGCGCCCCTTCTCCATACCAGGGTTTACCATAATGCGGTTCAAGCACTTCTTTAAAGAACCCGGCTATTCTGTCTTCTTCTTTGTTCAGATCGCGCATTATAGCTTGTCCCGGAGGCTGAATTACCGCTCTTCCGGCAATTATCTCTCTAAGTAAATATCTGAATCTTTGTCCTACTTCTCCTTGTTGATAAATGGCTTTTGCCGTTCTTATAATATCATGGTAACCGTATGAATCTGAATGGATGGATGTCTCTATCGAAGGATCCGGAGCATCCGGCCCATAGCCGAGTGTCTCTTTTATATCCGCGCTGCGTCCCCTGGCGCTTCTCCACCAGTGTGCTATCTTTTCCTTACTCTTCTCCTTATCATACCGGTGCTCGTAAATAAAATTTTTCATTTTAAGGGTCGCCCTTCCGGGAGTTTGGGAGACAACACTTCGCCATGCGTTTCTGTCCTTATCTAAAATTATCTTCGTCCCGGGCAACTCGGTTTTTAATTTCGCCAATCTTACCTGAAAGAATTCTTCATTCTTGGCAGGACCGTTAACATATATTTCTATTTCTCTCAGTGACTGTTCCCTCAGGGTCTGTGTGAGAAGTTCCATCTGTTCTTCCTTTTTAAGGTCTACCAGATGGGCTAAAACGTAAACATTCCGGCCATCCTTCCTTTTCCCCCTGCCGAGAAAAGCCGAACAGACCTGCAAGTTTTCTGTCATAAGCTCTTCCCCGTCCTCCAGCTCGACAATGGCTACTTCTCCCTGAAAAACTTCTACACGCTTATCAAAACGGAGATTTTTCGAAACATCCTTCTCCGGTTTAAGATCAGACACTTTTTGGGGTTCGGGAAGGACTCTATCTGTAATTGTGAATAATGGCTTTGTGAACAATCTGTAGAGAGTGGTCCTTGAGGCAAGGTCCTTGCTCTCAACAGGCTCTGCCCTTACATAAACTTCTGTCCCGTCCCCAAGAGGAAGAGTCATGTCCGGCTCTTTATCAGGCCTTTTATCAATGTAGTATTTATAGTGAAAAACTCTGAACCCCTCTCTATATACCGGCAGGCAATATGCTCTCTCTTCTTCGTCATAATGAAGCTCATCGATCTCATAGCCTGCCAGAAGCGCGTCATCATAGTATTTGCTCATGGCAAGCTCGGCTTTGTTCACATGGCTCTTGATATCCTGGATAAGCGTTTCTTCTGATATACCGAGATGGAGACACTGGCCTATGATCATGCTTATATCGCGGAAAGCGACCCTGTTGCGGAAGGATCTCCCGAGAGTTTCTCCGGCGCGCACGCTTCTTACGGTTTCTTCATCCTGGAACCTTTGCCCTTCTTCATCCACAACGATCTCATGCGAGCCGTCCTCATGTCTTACTACTTCGCAAATGGGGTTGAACCTTGATGAAGGCGCGAGCCCATAAATGATATCAGTAAAAAGAAACAGGCAGAGTATCACTATAAATATGAATTTAATGTTGTGTATGTTTTTGCGGCTGAACATTATTCTCCTGTCAAGATTTTGGTTTGCCTAATTATATCAAACAAAATATGTTAAGTCAAATTAAATGCTGTTTTTGCCGGGTTTTCGGGGATGATGAGGATTTTGATTGGATGTATCTGCTTATGTTATATAGTGTTCGGTTGGATGGCATCCTCCGGGAAAATCCCCGCGGTTTTTGCGACCTTAATTATCACATACCCGAGGAACAAGCCAATAATTCCCCCCACAATAACATCCGAAGGGTAATGAACACCAATATAAACTCTTGAAAAAGCCACTGCTATGGCGACCGGATATAATAAAAAACCCCATTTGAAATAAGCTGCAATTATAAATGCCGCCATAAAAACCATGGAAGTATGTCCTGAAGGGAACGTAAAATGCTTTGCCGTAATAAGCGTATTGACGTTCTCCAATACAAGAGAAGGCCGGGGTCTTGCTATCAGATCCTTCAGAATGGCGACAAAATAATAACTGGCACTTACTCCGGCCAGGAGAAGAAAACCGATTATCTTCTTCTTTTTTCTCAGGAACAGGACCAGCGCTACCCCCACGAAAAAGTAGAGCCAGCCGCTTCCAAACCTGGTCACCCATGGCATCAGAAGATCCAGAACAGGATTACTGCTCCCCTGGGTTATCAGCCGGAAGCCCTCTATATCAAGATTTCTTATTGTATTGTACATCCTCCCCCTTTAATTCCGGGCCGTTCGATGTTGATAATGAGGGTATCTGATCGGATCTTTCGGTCTAAGCCTTTTTTCGGCTCATCCTGCCTTATCCCGCTCAGTATCGTCCCTTTCCCTTTCTCGGAAAAGACTCGCCCGGGGCCTGTCCGCCCGCTGGCATGGACGCGTGCCACTGCACGATCAGCCACTTGTCTCCCTGCTTCTCCAGCGCGGCAGTAAGTCTCCCCGGATAAACCTTGTCTTCTTTATCAATAATCGCGCGCGCCACGAAGTCGGCCGCTACCAGTGCCACCGGACCTGCCATTGAAACACGGTGCCAGCCCCACTCCCAGACCATAGTTCCTGTTTGAGCAAAGTCACGTTCGATCTGGGCCTTCAATTCTTTCTTTCCAATGCGCTTCTCATCTTCTCCCGTGCCTATAACAACCGGGCTGGGATCCGACGCGTAAAGCGCCAGCACGGCGTCCGCGTCTCTTGCTTCAAAGGCTTGACTATAATCGTCCAGAACTTGCATCACGGCGATCTCTGTTCCTTTATCCGGCCTCGTGATCATTTCCTCTTTTCCCACTCCCTGCGCTATCCCGCTGGCGCAATGCAGAACCATCATCCCCGCCAGCATAATAATAATTATTGCCCGCAACATGATTCCCGCCTTTCTTTGTTCCCGCGACAAAAAACAAGCATCATCTGAACAGACCCACTAATCCTCCGATCAAACCGACTATTATGTTCTGAATAAAGACGATCACGGGATTCAAAAGCCCGGTAAAGAGTAAAACGACCAGGATAAAGAATCCGTAAGGTTCGAGCGCGGCCAGACCCCGTCGCGCTTTATCGGGAAGAAACCCCATAAGTACTTTTGAACCATCCAATGGAGGGATGGGGATCAGATTTAAGGCCGCCAGGATGATATTTATCCGCGCAACGACAAAAAGCACGGTCGCAGCGAACGGATTGGCCCTTATATTCTGAAACTGCAGCAAAAATATCGCGATAGCCGCGATAATTATGTTTATCAAACATCCGGCCAGGGAAACGCAGATCAGCCCCAGCCGAAAATTGCGCAACCTGCTGAAATCAACCGGCACCGGCTTTGCCCATCCAAAGCCCACAATAAAGAGTGCGATCGTCCCCACCAGGTCAAGGTGCGGCAAAGGATTAAGCGACAACCTGCCGGACCGCCTGGCCGTATCGTCCCCGAAAAGATAAGCGACCCATCCGTGGGCCACCTCATGAGCGATCACGGAATAAAGGAGCGGTACGGCCAGGATGAAGAACATCAGCGGATTTTTGAATAAAAGTGTGCCTAATCCCATATTCTATTTCGTTTTCATTTTATAATAATCCACCGACGGATCGTTCGAATATTCGTTCCCAAGGGCCTTGGTCTCGGTCCAAAAAACCGCGGGATTCCCCTCCGGCATGACCTTTGCTATCCCGTTTTTCGGGTCCACGTCCGCGACATATACCTTATCGCCCTCTTTTGTAAGGTCAAGCTCGCCCCTTTTGACCTTTCTGGCGACTTTTGTGCCCCATCCCTCTTTCAGCATCCTTAAAGCAAAGGCCAGGTCATCCCTTGATCGGGTGATCAGGCACCCTCCCTTCAACGTCGTATATTTGCTCTTATATTCCTGATATTCCTGCAGTTCCTCTGCTTGACAAGCCGCAGTCATCCAGACCGTTGAAATAAAAAAACTTAATAATAATAAAGAGATGATTCTCTTCACCATTCCTCCCTTTGCTTCTTTTTCAGAGTATACCTTCTCCGGAGCGCACAGGGAAGGTTTAAAAATAGGGACAGCGACTATTTTCTGTTCCCCTTGATAATAGGCGAGAAAATGGTCGCTGTCCCTATTTCCCCTCCTAAAAAAGGTCTACTCAGCGGGTTGCACCGGTAGACCTTTTTTAATGGCGGGGCGGACGGGGCTTGAACCCGCGACCTTCGGATCGACAGTCCGACGTTCTAGCCAAACTGAACTACCGCCCCACATATAAAACAAGAATAGTAAAAAGTAAACTTCTTATAGCATAGTATAACTTGTTCGTCAACAGATTTCAAGCCTCGGCCGGGGCAAAAAATAGGGACAGCGACTATTTTCTGTTCCCCTTGATATATAGGCAAGAAAATGGTCGCTGTCCCTATTTTTTACTGGTGGGCGAGACAGGATTTGAACCTGTGACCTCTTCCTTGTAAGGGAAGCACTCTAAACCGCTGAGTTACTCGCCCGTTGTGATCCGTAAATTATATCCGATGCCTCCGGCGCTGTCAAATCATCCCTTTGGCAGGGCCGTCATCATGAACACCATAACAAAGAGGGCCACGGTCTCGATGACGCCGATGACCATGATGTAATTCCCGAACCCCTTGCCTGTTTCCGCCAGGGCGTCCGAAGCGCTCGCTCCGGCTTTTCCCTGTAACCAGGCGGAAAAACCCATGGCCAGGCCCGCGCCTAAACCCAAGATCATCTGATAGGTATACGACTCCGGGGGCAGATTCGCGGCTTTTATAGCGTTTCTTAAGATCATACCGTAAATAGTCTGGGATAAGGGGGCCCCTACAAAAGCTATCAAAATAAAAGGCGCCGCCTTGTTCTTCATGAAGGCCCTTTTCCACGCCCCTATCGCTGCCATGCCTGCCGCGCCTGTGCCTAAAGAAGATCCTATCGCCGCCATGGTCAAAGAAAGTCCCATGTCTCCAAACCCTTGAACCATCCTGTCCTCCTTTTTATTCAGAAAACGGTTTATATTTCCTGCCGGTCCACTGCATCCCGAGATGATTGGATGAAAATTCCAGCATATTCAGCCTTATCCCGTGGACTACAACAGCCATCAATCCCAACATGATATTCAAAGTATGGCCGAAAAACAGGATAAGCGCCGCTACCAGGCCTCCTAAAACGCTGTTTATCCCTTCTCCTATGGCCATGTCATTGAAACTCTGGGCAACGATCACGGTCGCGTAACCTACCGCGAAAAGCCTTATGTACGATACGACGTCTGAAAAAGCGCCTATCACATTGAGCGGCAGCTGCGCCAGAGTCATAAGCATGCCTTTAAACATGTTCTTCTGAAAATTCGCGAATACAAGCACAAGCAGGATCCCCGCGCCCAGAAAATAAAAAGCAAAATGCGGAAAAGGCCTCCCGATGACAAGCGTGCCCGCGGTAAAGAACATGCCCCAGATTATCGATATCCATCCGAATTGCGCGAGGGAAACGGGTGAATTTATGAGCCGTATTCCTCTGGTAAGGTGCGCGATGGTCAGGTGGACCGCGCCTATAACGAAACAGATAAACATCATAAAGTTCTGGTTATCGCCGGCAAAACTGCTTATCTTGTTTATGACAAGGCTGTTCAATAAAGGCAATTGCGCTATTCTCTCCGCTCCGAACCAGGTGCCGGTTATGGCTCCCCATACGATCGTGGCGCCGCTTAAAAGATACATCAGGAAAAACGGCTGCGGGGGAAGTTTCCTCGCTTTCCGTCTTACGAGATACGTTATAACCGCGAAAATAATACCGTATCCCGCGTCTCCAATGAGCATGGCGAAAAACAGGCTGAAAAACACCATGAAAACAAAACTTATGTCAAACTCCTCATATCCCGGAATGGTGTTCATAAAGCTGAAGACCGGCCTGATTATATCTATCCACCGGGGATTTGTTATAAGAGTGGGTGTTTCCTCGGGATCATCGGGATCTTCCACCAGATAACCAAACCCGTGATCCTTTGCCATGCCAAGCACCCTGGGCACGTATTTTGCCGGACAGAACCCCTGGAGGCAGGTAAAGATCCCTTCTTCCCGCATTCCGAATTTCACGGTAAGAAACTCCCTTTTCTTTTTAAGGGAATCTTTGAGCTCTTTGAAAGCCTCGGCCGCGCCTATGTTCTCCTTTAAAAAGAGATCCATATCTTTCAGCTTCTGTTCCCGGTAACTGCTCTCCTTTTTCAGTTCACCCGGTCCTTTCAGCGGCAAAAGTATCTCTTCATACTCCAGCTTTTCTTCAGCATCCAGGTTTATCCCGACCGCGTATACATCCCTCTTTTCACTGTATATCTCTTTAAGCAGCCCCTTATCCTTGACGTCGTCAAACTGTTTCCTGCTTAGACGGTATAATACTACGTTCACTCCCTTTTTCTTGAGCGCCATTATCTCTTCCGGCTCGAATTCCCCCCATCTGTCATACCACGCAAGTTTGTGTTTCAGGTCCATGATCTCCTGCTCGAATCTTTCCTTGTCGTGAAATGACTCGCTTATCTTCCCGGCCCTTTCCAGAAGCTCCTGCTCTCCGGGCTTCACTTGCTCCGCTGCTTTGCTTTCCTTATAAAGTGAAAGCGCTGTTATCGCTGTCCCAACCTTTGTGATCTGTTTTTCTATAAGAGGCAGGTCCCCCACGGAAGGTTCACTCACCTGGCCGACATGCACAACGCCCGCTTTCCTTAAGGCGGAAAGAAAGGGGTCCCTTTCCTTCACTGAGACCAGGAGCGTTATTTTTTTCATCTTCTCTATCATGACTGTACGGGAGCGCTTTCCTTTTTCTGTATCTTTTCTTTCGCTATCTTCCCCGTCACCACGGCAGCGACATCAAGGTCTCCTAAAAATATCTGTATCACTCTTATGTTTTCCTGCGTCTCGGGTATCTTCACTTTCTCAAAAAGGTTGACCCTCTGCGTTGTGGTCCTTAATTCTTCCCGGACCAGCGCGAGCTGTATCTCCCGGACCTGGACCCTGACCTTGAGGATCATTCCCTTTTTTATGGCTTCTGTCCCCTTATCGACCCATAAAGGCGTCCTGATAAGATCGTATTTTTCCGTTTTGAACTCCACGTCCCGGAATATCGGGATATCTATCCCCGCAATATTGCCCTCATCCGTCAGGATCTTTTCCGCGCGGACCATGGTTTCTATCCCGACCTCCTCTCCAAAAACGTCTACCCACCTGTCCGTCTCTTTTGCGAACGATTCCATGTTCTTCCGCTCATCTTCCAGGCTGTTCTGTATCTTGTTCACCTCCATCTGCAGCTGCTGTTTCTTGAGCTGCAGGGTGGGGAGATACTGGACGAACCTTTTCAGTTCCTCTTTCTGCTTTTTCAGTTCGCTTTTTGTAAGTCTTATTTTCGCCATGTCTTATTTGGGCCAGAATTCCTCTATGAGGTCCGTGCGGAAATTCGTCTCCTCCGGCTTAAAGCATTCCGCCACTATTTTCCAGCCGTTATCCAGCGCCTTTTCCAGCGGGACATTGACCGAAAGGTCCATCATCTCTTTTTCAAAAAGATCACCGTACTTCAATAACTTCTCGTCCCAATCGCTCATCCTGAATCCCATGGCTCGCTTTTCTTCGGTCTCCTTATACTGAGCGTAAAGCTGTATCATGTTGTTCATGATGGCCCTGTGGTCTTTGCGTGTGTCCTTGTTTACCTGCTGTTTCAGCCTGCTCAAAGAGCCGAACGGCTCGATCCTGGAGTTCCTCAGATAGAACTGGCCTTCTGTTATGTAGCCGGTGTTGTCCGGCACGGGATGCGTAACATCGTCCCCGGGCATTGTAGTAACACTGAGGATGGTTATGGAACCCGCCTTGGCGAAATCCACGGCCTTCTCATATCGGGCAGCGAGCTGGCTGTACAGGTCCCCGGGATACCCCCTGTTCGAAGGGACCTGGTCCATGGTTATTGCTATCTCTTTAAGGCCATCGGCAAAGTTCGTCATGTCAGAAATAAGGACCAGGACCTTCTTCCCGTGCAGCGCGAATCTTTCGGCCACTGCCAGCGCGAGATCCGGGACCATCTGTCCTTCGACAACAGGGTCTGCGGCTGTGTGGATAAAAAATATTGACCGGCTCAAAGCCCCTCCTTCTTCCAGGGTATCCTTGAAATAAGTGTACTGGTCGAATTTCAGCCCGATACCGGCTAAAACGATTATATCGACCTCGGCCTGCAGGGCTATCCGCGCCAGAACCTCGTTATACGGCTCGCCGGAAACAGAGAATATCGGCAGTTTCTGCGACTCGACCAGGGAGTTAAAGACATCTATCATTGGGATATTGGTCCGTATCATGTTCTTGGGGATGATCCTGTTCGCGGGGTTCACGGGCGGACCCGCGATCTCTATCAGGTTTTCCGTTATTGCAGGGCCGTTATCCCTGGGCTTGCCGCTGCCGTCAAATATCCGGCCCAGCATGTCATCGGAGAACCCGACCTGCATGGGATGGCCCAAGAACCTGACTTCGTCGCCGGTGGAGATCCCCTTTGACCCGGCAAATGCCTGGAGGGATACCATATCTCCATCAAGCCTGATCACCTGGGCCAGGGACTTCCCCTTTGACGTTATCACTTCGGCCAGTTCCTCATTGGCGATCCCGTCAGCCTTTACGCTTATTACATCGCCTACTATGTTCAGGATCCTGGTACTAACTTTCCTCATATCCCTCACCTTTCAATAATTGATCGATCTCCCGTTCCTGCTCCCTGAATTCATCCGTATCCCATTTTTTATAATTCCAATCTATAAAGCGGTGCCTGAGATCGTAGAAAAAGTTCCGCGCTTCCTTTTTATCTTTTATCCCGGAAAATTTTCCCCTCAGGACTCCCACGACCTTCGCGAACACGTATTCCTGGCGCGCTTTTGTCGTCGCGGCATCGACCTCGTCAAAACCGTTCTGCTGAAGATACACATTGTCCAGGAAATCGCTTTTCAGGTAGACGATATAATCCGCCAGGGAGGTCCCCTCCTCCCCGACGACCTTCATCATCTGGGCCACTTTATCTCCGTCGAAAAGTATGTCTCTCGCGGTCCTGGTAAGGTCCTTTTTAATAAAGCTCTTGTACTTGCTCCAGCTTTCCAGCGGGTCTACCGACGGGAACTTGCGGGCGTCGGACCTCTCCCTGGACAGTCCGTGAAACGCGCCTACCACTTTAAGCGTCCCCTGTGTCACGGGTTCCTCAAAACTTCCTCCGGCGGGACTTACTGTTCCGCCTATTGTAAGGCTTCCTATCTCTCCGTTGTTGAGCCTGACAACCCCGGCCCTTTCATAGAAACTCGCGATACGGGATTCAAGATATGCCGGATAGGCCTCCTGCCCGGGTATCTCTTCGAGCCGGCCGGAAAGCTCCCTCATTGCCTGCGCCCATCGCGATGTAGAGTCGGCCAGAAGAAGGACATTAAGGCCCATCTCCCTGTAATATTCCGCGATAGTAACTCCGGTATATACGGAAGACTCCCTGGCAGAAACGGGCATCGATGAGGTATTGCATATAATAATAGTCCGTTCCATCAAGAACTTCCCAGTGCGGGGATCTATCAGCTTGGGGAATTCTTTCAAGGTCTCCACGACCTCTCCCGCCCTCTCCCCGCAGGCGGTTATAACGACTATATCTACTTCGGCGTGCCGGCTGGTCAATTGTTGAAGAACGGTCTTACCGGCGCCGAACGGACCCGGTATGCAATACGTGCCTCCCTTTGCGACCGGGAACATGGTATCCAGTATCCTGATCCTCGTCACCAGCGGGTCTTGCGGCTGCAACTTTTCCTTGTAAGCCGTGATCGGTATCTTGACCGGCCATTCGAACATCATGGTAACGTCTATTGTGTCCCCGTTCCCGTCCTTCAGCGTGGCGATCTTTTCTTTGACGGGATATCTGCCGGAGCCGACGATGTCCTTCAGCTCATATTCCTCGCGGAGATAGAACGGCACCATTATCTTGTGCTCAAATATGCCCTCGGGAACAGTGCCGAGAATATCACCGGCCGTCACTTTGTCCTGTTCGTTAGCTACAGGGGTAAAATCCCACTGGTGCTCCATGGAAATCGCGTCCAGCTCTTCTCCAACGGGAAGGAACATCCCGAATCGCTCAGCCAGCTCGTTCAGAGGATTCTGCAGGCCGTCATATATCTGGGACAACACCCCGGGCCCCAGCTGTACGGAGAGCATTTTCCCGGAAAATTCCACTTCATCTCCTACTTTTAACCCCTTCGTGTATTCATAAACCTGCATGAAGGCCTGGTTCCCTTTTATCTTGATAACCTCTGCCTTGAGCCTTCTGTCCCTTTTTATGACATACCCGACCTCGTTCTGTATAACGTTGTCCTCAAACTCAACGGTTATCATGTTCCCGTTGATGGCTGCTATCTTACCGTTCTTTCTTTTCATATTCATACTTTACCTCGCAGACCTTATCAAATATTCCTTTACCCTTTTCATATTCAAACTGCTCCAGTCTTTCCAGTAACTGTATCTTGATACAATAAAGGATGAGCCAGTTCGTGTCGAACATATATTTGGGTTCTTCTCCTTCAATAAACCCCCACCTGATCTTTTCTACGGCCTTTTCCGTACGCAGTGGGTCTCTCTGGTCGATCGCGTCCTTGATCTCGAACGGGACATCCTTTGATACATATTCCTCCCCCCCCCTGGTACCGGCGATGATCGTCCTTAATCCCAGGTCGAACTCCTTCCATTCCCTTACAAGCGGCGCTTCCCCATCCTTTATATACGGCTCTTTTATGTCTATGCCGAGGATCATGCCAAGGTCCTCCCCGCTCAGCCATTTTTCGCACTCCTGGACGAACGCATCCCTGGATATGCCCGCCTTCTCGCCGAACTCCAGATAAGGGAGTGACGCCACCAGGTAATAATATTTATTGGACATCCTGTAATCCCGCGTCTAAGATCAGTTTGAGCTTCCTGTTAAGATACAGATCAAAAGCCTCCGCGATGGCCTCATCGGAAAAATCATAATAGAGGTTTTTTCCTTTTTGCCCCACCCGGAAACCTTTTTTGATCGATGGAGATGCCTTGAACGTAACGCCTTTCCGGATCGCCTGCTGCAGGGTGGTTCCGAAGAAGTTTCTCAAGCGCTCCTTATCGGTCTCGTTAAGAAGTATCTCGAGATTAAAATCCTCCTGCGCCTTGCAATGAGTTATCAGGCTGACAAGTATCTGCTGCAGGACTTCGGGAGTGAACTGCTCCTGGATCTCTCTTTTCACAATGCTGTCCAGAAGCACTGTCAGCTGGGTCCTGAGGGCGATGACCACGTTCCGGGCCGCCTGCCTCAACGCTTCTTCCCCGCTGGCCCTGAACTGATCAGCCGCTGTTTTCGCCTGGATTATGATGTCCTCTTTCTGCTGTTCCGCGGATGCGACTATTCCCGCTGCCCTGGCTTCGGCGTCTTTTATGATGTTAGCGGCCTCTTCTTCGGCCTTTTCAACGCCTTCTTTTTTTATCTGCGTTATCACATTGTTCAGGTCCATTTGCATAATGGTCTCCTTGGTTAATCCTCCCTATAGGCCTGCTCGGTCAATAGTCAATGGTCTATAGTCCATCGGCCATCGGCTATAGACTATTGACTCTTTTATTATCTACTTTCTCCTCGATCCCGGCTTCGCGACCGGAATACCCTCCTTGCAAAGCGGGCACTCCTTTTCTTCAAAAACCGGAATATTAAATTTTATCAGGCTTTCATGTTTAACGCCATCAAAATCTGTCTTTTTAAGGCTTCTATCCACGATGCTTGCTATGCCCACAGGAATTACACTGTCCTGCTTCAGGAGGTCCATGACTTCTTTTACGGACTTCCCCGTGGTGAGCACATCCTCCGCGATAAGCACCCTGTTCTTGGGGCTCACGATAAAACCTCTTCGCATGGCCATCTTTCCTTCGTCATTCCTTTCAGTGAACATGGCCCGGGCCCCTAACGCCCTGGCCATCTCGTACGCGAAAATTATCCCTCCCATGGCCGGACCTATTACCACATCCGGCTTGTCGGCTTTGAACTTCTCTGCCAGGGCCCCGCAGATCCGCATCGAAACGACCGGGTCCTGGAAGATAAACGCGCACTGCAGATACACCCCTGAATGAAGGCTGCTGGAAAGCTTGAAATGCCCCTGCTTGTACGCACCGCTCTTTTTGAATATCTCCATTATTTCCATCTCCTGCATGGTCTCTCCTTATCAAAATTGTCATTCCTGCCCCTGTTTCCGCAGGAATGACGGTGCCTGACCCTATCCTCCTATCTCTTCAATTATCTTTTTCGCCGCGGCCAGCGGATCTTTATCCTGTATGACCGGCCGCCCCACAACGATATAGTCGGACCCGTTCTCTATCGCCTGCCTCGGCGTTACGATTCTTTTCTGATCGCCGGCAGAAGACCATTCGGGCCGTATCCCCGGGGTAACAACGATAAAATCTTTGCCAAGTTTTTCCTTTATCATCCCTGTTTCTTTTGCCGAGGCAACTACGCCGTCCAGGCCGGCGTCTTTGGCCATTTCCGCGAAGCCTGTAACCCTGTCCCCTACAGTGCCTGCCAGTCCGATCTCCCTTATCCCTTCTTCATCCATGCTTGTCAATATGGTAACCCCGAGTAACAGTGGCCTTCCTTTTCCCGAAGCCCCCTGCCCGGCGCCTTTTACCGCCTGCTCCAGCATGCTTTTTCCCCCGAGACAATGAACATTCATCATGAAAACATCTTTGCGGGCCGCAACACAAACAGCGTTCCTGACAGTATTCGGGATATCATGAAATTTCAGATCTAAAAAGACCTTTTTGCCTTTTTCTTTCAGCTTGTCCAGGATAGCATGTCCAAAATCCGTAAAAGGGGCTATCCCCACCTTGAAGATATCGACCTCGGGGGAGAGGATGTCTATCACTTCGAGGCATTTATCTTGACTATCTACGTCAAGCGCTACAATCAACTTGTTTTTCCCGCTCATTCTTTCCTTTTCCTATCGATGGACTATGGACTATCGACCATGGACTGATCAGCTCTTTCTACGCGTTTTAAGTTTCCCTACCAGCGCCCCCGCCCTTTTTATCTTCTTCCTCCGCAAATACGCGACAAACTCTTTCAATATTCTTTCATGGGCCGTTGGTTCCACCAGATTGACCGTGCCCACCTGGACAGCACTCGCCCCGCACAGCATGAATTCAGCCGCGTCCCGCCCGGTCATTATGCCGCCGATCCCTATTACGGGGATGTCCACATTATTATAAACATCCCACACGGCTTTCAGCGCCATTGGTTTTATCGCGGGACCGCTCACTCCCCCGGTCACGTTCCCCAGGCATGGTTTCATCGCCTCGGCATCCACGGCCATCCCCAAATATGTATTAACAAGCGATACTGCGTCAGCTCCTCCGGCCCGCGCCGCCTTTGCCGTTTCACTGATGTCCGTGACATTGGGCGTGAGTTTTACTATCAATGTGGACGTGGTCTTGCGGCGGACGGCTGATACTATCCTCTCCGTGACCGCGGGGTCCTGCGCGAACAAACGGTTTTCCCCTCCTTTATGCGCCACATTCGGGCAGGAAAGGTTAAGCTCTATCGCGTCCGGGCATTCCATGCCGGTCAGTTCTTGCGTGCATCTGACGAACTCCTCTTCTATCTCTCCCGCAACGCTTGCGATGGTTCTTGTTTTGAGTCTCTTAAGGTAGGGCAGCTTCTCTTTTTTAAATTTTCGGATGCCTTTATTTTCAAGCCCTATGGAATTCAATAATCCCGACGGGGTTTCGACTAATCTCGGCGACGGATTCCCTTCCCGCTCGTAGAGGGTAACCGTCTTTGTGATGACCGCGCCGACATTATCAAGGTTTACAAACTCCTGAAATTCTTCGCCGTTACCGAACGTTCCCGAGGCGACCCATATCGGGTTTTTAAATACCGTCTTTCCTATTTTTACCTTTAGGTCCATCTTCTCCATGGATTCCTCGGACATTTCTTCATCACTCATCACACATCCCCCGTCGCTCCGCGTCCCACTTGATGATCCCCGCGTTAAAGACCGGCCCGTCTTCACACGCCAGCTTTATCCCTTCGGTCGTTTCCACGGCGCAACCCCGGCACGCGCCTATGCCGCACGCCATGTAGGCGTCGATCGTCACCTGAGCGGGTATCCCGTATCTCGCGGCCTCTTTCGCGACGGCTGCCAGCATGGGTTTTGGCCCGCAGGCGAATATCGTCGTGCGTCGTGCGTCGTGCGTCGTGCGTTTAAGGTGTTCTTTCAGGAAATCCGTGACGCGTCCTTTTTTTCCGCGGCTGCCGTCCTCCGTGGCAACATATACCTTTGCCCCGAGCCGTTTCAGGTCCTTTTCACACACAATATGCTCCCCGCTCCTTGCTCCTAAAAAGAGATCGACCTTCTTTTTTTTTGATAATATCGCCTCCGCGAGCGCGAAAAGAGGCGCTACCCCCTGTCCTCCCGCCACAATGACCGCCGTAGTGCCTTTTCCCCCTGTTACCGGGGAAATATCAAATCCTTTTCCCAGAGGGCCCAGCACATCTACGATCTCGCCTTTTCTCCTGCGAGCCAGGAGTTCTGTCCCCGGACCCACGGTCTTGTATAAAAGAGATATCCCTTTTTTATCCTTTCTGTGGATGCCCAGGGGTACGCGGAGCAAGGGATCTGTCACGCCTTCCTGAACCCTGACGTTCACGAACTGCCCGGGTTTAGCGTTCCTGGTCAGCCATGGCGATCCGATCTTCATGACATAATGATCAGGAGCGATCATTCTGTTGGATAGAATCTCCGCTTTTATTATTTTTTTTGTTGTTTTCATCATTGTAGGGGTCGAATTTATCCGACCTCCGATCTCCCCTGCAATTCCCGGAATTTGCGTTCCACGTTGTCCCAGTGGGTCCCTTTCCAGAAGATCTTCCCGCATTTCAGGCACTGCTTAAAGTCTTCCTCGGTATTAAAAATATACTCCGGGACCTTTCCCCTCACAGCCTGTTTTTCGATATCCGACAGCTCGGAATTGCATCCCACGCACCGGGTGAACAGCTTTTCCTCGTCCAAAGCAAGGCCGAGTTCTCTGACGACCTGCTCCATCTGTTCCTCAACATGATCGCTTGTTATCACGATCACCTGAATGCCTTTGTATTTTGTCAGCCTCTCGCTCCTGGTGAGAAGGTTCCGCCTGTCCCTGATGGCCTGTATGATAAGATCGCTTTCCTTTGTGCCGCCGTAGTAGACACTGTCGTATCCCAGGACCCTTAACCATTTTGCCAGTTTGCCCAACTCCCTTGTTGTGATAAAAACGGCTTTTCCCATGGCCATCTCATTTGTCATCCCCGCGAACAGACTGTGCCAAGCACGGAATGATATTTTGTTTTTAAACTACTTTCCCTTCCCGGACAACGATCCTCCCCCCGACGATAACATACTCCGCTTTGGCCTTCATCTTCCTGCCGACAAAAGGAGAATTGCTGGAACGGGATTGTATTTCCTTTTTATCATAGACCCATTCTTTGTCAGGATCGATGATAACTATGTCCGCTTCGGCTCCTTCTTTTAACGTTCCTCTCTCATATTTAAGTATCCCGCAGGGGTTGGTCGACATTTTCCGTATGAGGCCAGGCCAGTCCAGATGTCCTTTATCCACCAGCTCCATCACGCAAAGGGACAGCGCTGTTTCCAGCCCTATCATGCCGAAGGGCGCGTAATCAAACTCTTTTTCCTTCTCGTTTTCCAGGTGCGGCGCGTGATCGGTCGCGATCGCGTCTATGGTCCCGTCCTTCAGGCCGTTCTTGAGCGCTTCTACGTCTTCTTTTGATCGCAGCGGCGGATTGATCTTCATGTTTGTATCATACGCTGCCAGATCTTCGTCCTTAAGCGTAAGATGATGCGGAGTGACTTCCGCCGTTACCTTAATGCCTTTCTTCTTGGCCTGCCTTATTATTTCAACGCTTTCCTTTGCGCTCACATGGGCTATATGCAGGTTCGCCCCGGTCAGTTTCGCTATCTGTATGTCCCTTTCCACGGCCGTACTTTCCGCCACAGCCGGTATCGGAGTCAGTCCCAGAACAGTGGACCAGTATCCTTCATGCATGACCCCTTCCCCGGAAAGAGACCGGTCTTCAGAATGAGATATTACCAAAAGTCCGACCATTGAGGCGTATTCCTGGGCCTTTCGCATTAGTATTGAATCCTCAACAGGCATTCCATCATCAGACACCGCCGGACACCCCGCATCCTTCAGTTCCTTCATCTCCGCGATCTCTTTTCCTTCACGCTTCCTGGTTATTGTCCCGATCGGGAGGAGGTTCGCTATTCCGGTCATTTGCGCTTTCTCGATCAGGAATTTTGCCTGGGCCTGGCTGTCGCACGGCGGCTCTGTGTTAGGCATCGCGCATACTGTGGTAAACCCGCCCACAACAGCGGCCCTGAGCCCTGTCTCGATTGTCTCCTGGTCCTCCCGCCCCGGCTCCCGCAAATGGACGTGCATATCTACCAGGCCGGGCGCTACGATCATGTTTTCAGCGTTTATTATCCTAACATCTTTTTCCTTGATATCTTTGTCTATTTTGACCACTTTGCCCTTGTTCAACAGGATATCTTTCTTCGTATCTATATCTTGCGAAGGATCCACTATTCGCCCGTTTTTTATCAATATCTTCATTCTTTGCTCCACTTTTGGCTTATTTTTCGGTGTTTTTTGGGAAACCATTATCTGTGCTTTTGTTGTTTTAATTTTTGCCGTTTTTTTGCCTGTTTTTTACGTTTTTACCATGCTGAGCAGAAAAAGTGCCGCCATTCTGACAGCCACACCGTTGGTAACCTGGTCTAGGATTACCGAATACTTCCCGTCCGCCACATCCTGGCTCAATTCCACGCCCCTGTTTACCGGTCCAGGGTGCAATATCAGCACGTCCTCTTTAGCGTGTTCCTTCAGCTTCTCCTTGTTTATCCCGAAACACTTGATATATTCCCGCGTGCCCGCAAACACAGGTTGTTTCTGCCGTTCCAGCTGGAGGCGCAGAACATTAAGGACATCCGCGTCCCTGAGAGCTTCTCCGATGTCATACGTTACCTTTACCCCGAGTCTCTCTATCTCAACCGGCATCATTGTCTTTGGGCCGCATACCGTAACATTCGCGCCAAGTTTTGTAAGCGCCCATATATTGCTCCGGGCCACCCTTGAATGGGCTATGTCTCCTATTATGCTGACCTTCAACCCTTTGACGTTCCCGATCTTTTCCTGTATCGTAAAAACATCCAGAAGGGCCTGGGTGGGGTGCTCATGCGCCCCGTCTCCGGCGTTTATCACTGACGCATTGACGCATCTGGAAAGAAAAAGCGCCGCGCCCGCGCAGGAATGACGGATTATTACCATGTCGACCTTCATCGCTTCTATGTTCCTTACCGTATCCTTCAGGGTCTCCCCCTTGAGAAAGCTTGAAGATGCCGCGACAATATTCACGGTGTCCGCGCTTAACCTTTTCGCGGCAAGCTCAAAAGAGGTACGCGTCCGGGTGGAAGGCTCACAAAAAAAGTTGACAATGGTCCTGCCCCTGAGCGTCGGAACTTTGGGAATGGGCCTCTCCAGGACCTCCTTGAACCCTTTTGCCTGATCGAGAAGCAGCTGAATTTCCTCTTTACTCAGATCTTCTGTGCCAAGAAGATGTTTCTTTGTCCATGCTGCGGTTTCTTTCATTTTTTCACTCCTGCCCGGCTTCAAAAATGATCACTTCTTCAACGCCGTCGATCTCTTTGATCCGGACTTCCACTATCTCGTTTATTGCCGTGGGGATGTTCTTTCCCACGTAATCCGGCCTGATCGGCAACTCCCTGTGTCCCCTGTCTATAAGGACCGCCAGCTGTATGTTCGCGGGCCTGCCGAAATCGATCAGCGCGTCCAGCGCGCATCTCACCGTTCGTCCGCTAAAAAGCACGTCGTCCACGAGGATTATTTTTTTACCGTTTATGTCAAAATTTATTTCCGTGGCGAGGAATACCGGTTGTTCCGCGATCTCCGTAAGGTCATCCCTGTACAAAGTTATGTCCAGCGTCCCGACGGGGATCTCGGCTTTTTCTATCTCCCTGAGCCTGGCGGTTATTCTTTCCGCGAGAAAAGCGCCTCTGCTTCTGATGCCCACTATGGCCAGATTTTTTGTTCCCCTGTTCTGCTCTATTATCTCGTGGGCGATCCTCTTCAGGGTCCTCTCTATTCCTTCTTTATCCAATATTTTTCTTTTTCTTTTCTCATTCATTTTTCTATCCCCGCGATATTGCCCTCCCTATTAAAAAAGCCTCCTTGTCATACTGACAAGCAGGCTTTTCGCATACAGTTATTTGCTTCTCCATTTTCTTCCTTTTTCGGCCTCGCAGGACCAATTTAAAAGGTTTATCTACTGACTCTAATGTTATATTCTCTACTTTTTTGAATATTTGTCAAGCAATATAAGGGGTCGGGCCTATCCAAGAATAATATTCAGAAGCCTGTCAAGATCCTCGTTGGAAAAATACTGGATCTCGATCCGCCCCCTCTTTTTCCCGTGGCGGATATTTACTTTTGTGCCGAGGCGGTGCTGAAGTTCGTCTTCTATTCTCTGCATTTCCGGGTCTTTCTGTTTGCTGATCTTTTTCCGCGTCTCTGCCCTTGCCTTGACCATCTGCTCAGTCTGTCTTACGGAAAGTCCATGCTTGATAATGGTTTGCGCCATTTTTTTTCTCTTGTATTCGTTCTGTATCGATAACAGGACCTTTGCGTGGCCAGTGGTGATCTTTCCTGCTTTTAAATAATCCCGTGTCTCCTGGTCCAGGGTCAATAAACGCAAGCTGTTGGAAACCGTTGTTTTATCTTTTCCGACCATCTGGCCGACCTGATCAAGCGTATAGCTGAACCTCTCGGTGAACCTCTTATATGCTTTGGCCTCTTCGATCGGATTAAGTCCCTCTCGCTGGATGTTTTCGATCAGGGAGATCTCCAGGCTTGAAACATCATCTATCTCCCTTTTAATGATCGCTGGGATCTCTCCCATTTGAAGCTCTTTGGCTGCACGCCATCTTCGTTCACCCGCGATAAGTTCATACACATCATCTTTTAGCCTGACTAACACGGGTTGTATTACCCCTTTTTCTTTAATTGAATTTCTTAATTCTTCCATCGCTTCCGGCCCGAATTTTTCTCTTGGCTGAAACTGATTTGGAACTATTTCATTTAAGTTCAGGCTTGCTACCTTTTCTTTGGGCTTACTAGCGTCTTCGGGAATCAACGCCTCTAATCCTTTACCCAATCTCTTTTCCATCTTCGCCCTCCAAGTTATTTATCTTTTGTTTTGGTTTCAAAAAAAGGTATATCCAAAATTTCATGGACCAGCGCTTCGTATTTTTGGGCGCCGGGAGAATGTTCATCATAAAGCGCAATGGGCTTGCCAAACCCCGGCGCTTCCGTAAGCTTTATTGTCCGCGGGATAATCGTATTATAGACCTTATCGCCGAAAAATTTTTTGACCTCGTTTATGACTTCTTTTGTCAAATTTGTTCTGTAATCCGCCATTGTCAATAAAACGCCCTCGATAGCCAGTTTATCATTGAGGTTTTCGGTTATAAGCTTAATCGTGTTTATTAGTTGTCCAAGGCCTTCTAACGCGTAATATTCGCATTGTATGGGAATGAGGATTGAATCAGCGGCCGTTAACCCGTTTATGGTCAAAAGCCCCAAAGACGGCGGACAATCGATTATGATAAAGTCAAAGCCGCTCTTCATTTCCTGAACGGCTTTTTTTAGTCTGTATTCACGTCCCATAACATTTACCAGCTCAACTTCCGCGCCGGTAAGGCTTATATTTGATGGGACAATGGATAATTTTTCTATTGTGGTTTTTTTTATTGCCTGTTCTAAATTTATATGCTCGTGAAGGACATCATAGATACTGTTCTCGATTTCGTTTTTTTTGAGCCCGAGCCCGCTTGTCGCATTTGCCTGGGGATCAATATCAATGAGAAGTGTTCTTTTGCCTTTAAGTGCAAGGTAAGAAGCGACATTGACGGCTGTTGTTGTCTTTGCAACGCCGCCTTTTTGATTACATATAGCGATCTTTTTCATGCTGGATAATGTTTCCTGGAATACAAGTTATAGCTTTGGACTAGGGAACCTTAACATCGCCCATTAAGAGCACGGTTTCCTGGAGGACAACTTATAGCTCTGGACCAGGGAACCTTAACATCGCCCATTAAGCGCACGGTTTCCACGTGGAAACTTGTTAGAAATGTCTTTGGTCAAAAATATATCATATAAAGCCTGCCGTGTCAAGTTTGATGAGAAATTATTTTCCAGTTTTCCTGGAAGACAACATATAGCT
>Ga0163203_1000014_pt1 | contig 42165 bp, 43 predicted proteins | sample PL_2010_330m_FD_113534 | JGI IMG/M metagenome (GOLD analysis project Ga0163203, IMG submission 113534) | Freshwater microbial communities from Powell Lake, British Columbia, Canada to study Microbial Dark Matter (Phase II) - PL_2010_330m | ecosystem: Environmental > Aquatic > Freshwater > Lake ... | reverse complement strand
CCGCATCAGCACCAGCTTCTTTAGCGACATCTATCAGCTTCTTAGCTAGGTTGACATCACCGTTGTGATTAACCCCGGCTTCGGCAATGATGAAGCAGGGTTCTCCTTTGCCTATCATTTTCCCGGCAATTTTGACCTTATCCACTGGTCTATCTACCTGCATTCCTTCTCTCTCATTAAAACAGCTTCAGCCACCTTTAAGTCCTTCTCTGTATCGATATCTATGACCAACCTGTCATTAAGCATAGGTTTTATTTTCTTGCCAAAAACTCGGTACATTATAGTTTGTTTAGAATTGCTTTCTATAAACTCCAAAAAATGTTTGGTTTTAAACAAAATTGTGTGCCCATCGTGAATCATAAACTGTTTAAGGTCTTGTCGCCTGTAACCCTTACTTTTTTTAACAGGGAGGACGTCTTCATTTAGTTCAAACATCCAGGCTGGGTTAAACTTCCCAACGTTTTGCATACTTAGGACGCCGTCATACCCCTTATTTTTCTGGAGAAAACGATATGCCTTTAAAAACTCCTCCGGATACCTGATTGGACTATTCCCATATAAAAGTGAGATATAGTCAAAATCCCCTCCTACTTTGCGATAGGCGTCATAAATAACATCTTCAATTCGGGCTACATCAGAAGCTAACCACGGGCTTCTTTTGAGAAAGTAGATGTTATTTTGCGAACAATATTTTCTTACACTTTCAGAGTCTGAAGTAACTACTGTAAAAACTTCCTCTTCGATCCTATGATTTAAATCTATCGAGTATTCAATTGTATATTCAAAGACAGCCTTACCACCGATTTTTCTCAGGCACTTATTTTTTAGACCCTTACTTCCTTCCCTAATGGTAACTACCGAAAGTATACTCATAATCTTTACTTTTCCCCTTAAAAAGTGGCCATACCGCCGTGTTTCATGCGGTGCTCTAAATCCTTTTCATCAAGATGATACTTGTCCAATAAGCTGCCGAATAAACCTCTCATTTTATCTGTTATTTCTTCTGGCGTGATGAATTCATCATAATTTTCCTTGGCCTGCTTCATCATGTCTTCGCGTTTCTTTATTAATTCTTCATCCGAAAAATACTCAGTCAGATTAACCGTGAAGTCTCTAGCATCTCCGAGTTTCATAAAAAACTCTTGAATATGCTCTCTATCTATCTTTCCGGTTCTTAACGCGTAATTGAATATTTCGGTGTTTGGGTAAGGAGTAGCAAACATTAAGGAATCCAAAGAGAGTTTATTTCTGATACAGAAGTCTACCGTTTCCTGACAGCTCTCCTCGTCTTCGCCAGGCATACCGATAATAAAGGAGGCGGGTACTGGCAATCCATATTTTCGGCTAATTGCTACCGTCTTCTCCATTTGTTCGATTGTTTGCATCTTCTTCATGTTATCCAACATTCTCTGAGATCCAGATTCAAATCCGTACGCAATAAGAACACATCCAGAATCCCTCATTAGTTTAACAATTTCCTCATCACGAGCGACTATATTAGCCCGCCCGGTGCATGACCACAAAAGGTCGGGTAAGAGGCGATTTCGCCTTTGGCAAAACTCCCGTACTCTTTCTTTACTTGTCATAAATTCGTCGTCTTGAAAAGATATAAAGTCTATATCATAGTGCTCCTTGAGGAACCTGATAGCGTTGATAACGAAATCACTTGAGTGAGTTCTTGCTTTGCGTCCCCAGGGTTGGTAGCAGAAAGTACAGTGATATGGACAGCCTCTACTTGATATGAAGTCTGTATCCCTCCCTATCCCCACAATCGGATTGGTGAGGTAAATCTCCATAGGCAGTAAGTCGTAAGCTGGTAAAGAACTTTGTTTATCAAGGTTCTGAATGAGAGGTTGAGGTTGAGTGTAAACTATCTTATCTTTGTCTCCATTTTCTTTGTAACAAATGCCAGCTACATTATCAAGTTTGCCCTTTGAGCCTTTCTCTAGCTGATTTAATAATTCAATAATGGTAATCTCCCCTTCACCTGTACAAATAATATCAACCTCAGAATTTTTGAGCAGAACATCAGGCATAGGCATAGCTGCACTTCCGCCAGCTATTATTTTCGCATCTGGATTTATCGACTTGATAAACCTTGATAACTTTATGATTTTGCCATAGGTAGGGACTAATCCGCCAATTAAAACAACATCAAAATCGGCGCTCTTAATAATCCTTTCTGTCTCCTGCTCACTATACCTGTGAGCATTAATGTCCAGAAAGTTAGGGCAGATATCAAGCTTTTCTCTGATTATATTTGCCAGTATGGCAAGCCCATGGGGGATATGGCGGGGTTTATCAGTCAATCTAATTGGTGGATTTATTATGAGAACATTCATTGTTAATGTTATTTACCAGTTTTGTGGATTTCTGCTTATCTATCCAAGGCCGAGAATTCCTGCTGTTAACTTCATCTCCGTCCTAGCTTAAGTAAAAATAAATATCGCAGTTATAGATTCTCCAACAGTGCCTGTATAAATCTCTCTAACCCTCTATCATCGCGAAAGTGGTCATAGTCTTTATGCACCTCTTCCAGCTACCAGATGTTTTAAAAGTCGCAGGGTTAAATCTATACGCTCCCTTCTTCCCTTAGCATACTTAACCTTAAACCCGTATATGCCCCACTGCCAGATGGAGTTGAAGAAGCGGTTATGTGGGAGCTTGATTAAAAGACGAACTATTGGCCATGCCCAGGGATGGTGCACGAGTAAGTGGCAGAACTCTTTCAGGTTAGTTAGTTCACGCATATTAGGTTGCTCAATTACGAATCCCTGTTTATGTAGTGCCTTTGAAGTATATTGAAATGTGGCTGCAGGAGCAGTTATGCTGTCCCATCCATAGTCTTTGCGGAGTAGTCCACGCTCTGAACAGTAATCGTAGATTGCAGTTCTTGGGTATGGCTCTAAGACATGTGCATTTGAATGTGTGGGGTGCATAGCTCTTAACAGCTTGTATGTGTTATAGGCATCGTCAACAGTTTCTCCTGGAAGACCAATCAGGCTTGAGGTGAAAACCCGAACACCTCTGTCACTGAATGCTCTGCTTATTGTGATTAACTGCTCGTCAGTAATGTTCCGCTTTAGTATATCTCTTCGAATTTTGTAGTCTCCGTGTTCAACTCCAATGATTACTCTATCGCAACCAGCCTTAACCATCCTTTCAACTATCTCTTCGTCAAGGTGGTCTACTCGTATGTTGCAGATGAACCCAGCTCCTATTTCATTCTCAAAGCGGTCCATTAGTTCCATAAACCAATCTCTTTTAATATTAAGTGTGTCATCGTTGAATAGAATCCACTCGTACCCATATTTCTCCTTAACCTCTTTCAACTCATCAATAATATGACATACACTCCGTAGCCGTACCCAGTGCCCCTTGCCATGATAAATGCGCATCATCACATGGTTATGGCAATAGGAACAATGGTGGGGACAGCCACGCCCTACGAAAAATAACTTTGTAGAGTCATCACGCAGTATGGGGAACTTGTCGTAGTAAATACTTCTATCCATATAGGGCAGGCTATCCAAGTCCGCAATTAGAGGCTGGACTTCGTTGCGTATAATCTCTGCTCCTTGACGAATCCATAGGTTAGCAATATCTGTAAAGTCATCCCCAGACTCTAGGCAAGCTACTAACTTTAGTAGGGAGTATTCTCCTTCACCTATACAAACTGCATCTAAATCTTCACACGACTCAATGACCTCTGGGTAAATCGTAGGATGTACGCCACCCATAATCACAAACTGTGAGGGCTTTGCTACCTTGATTTCTTTCGCAAATGCCCTTGCCCAAATATGCTCGCCAGACATACATGTAAATCCAATCACTGTCGGTTCATATTCTAGTATCTCTTTCAGAAGATTCTGGGATTGCTGGAGCACGAAGACTTCACACTTATGTCTTCCTTCCCTCTTTAAGACGGCTGACAGAGCCATAATGCCTGCTCTGTCTCGCAATTGTGGCTGTACGAATGCTATGCGTGCCATTTAATGCTCCTTAGGTTGATAGCTTTACTAGAGTGTCTTTTAACCTTTCTAGCCCTTTGTCATCACGGAGATAATCGTAGTCTCTTAGTACTTCTTCCTCTACCTCATCTAACGGATTGTAACTACCCTCAATAATCTTACCTACTACTAAAAATAAGCTCCTCTTATTATCAAAGACAATCTTGTTTTTGTACCTCTTGGTAAATGGATGATAGTTGTTACCGGTGGTGTCATAGTATAAGCCAATTTTACCACATAACAAAGCTATGGTAGACGGACTGGCCACCCCCATGGTTATGTTTATGTCTGATATGGCAATAATTTCAGTCACGCCAACTTCTTTCGGGTCATCTATGACATAGAGTCGGCCGCTTTCAGTACACCTTTGCTTGATATTATGGTAAATCTCCCTTCCCTTAGCCGACAGTACCCTGTGCTTTTGAATATCTCTTAGTTTTGGTTTCATTATGCCAATGACGTTCGCGCTCTTATTAATAAGTTCAAACATCATCTGCCAGAAATCAAGTAGTATCTCTTCAGTAAAATGAATATTTGGGTTAAAGGATTCATCATAGAAAGCTAGAACTTTATATTCGCCATCCGGTAACCCCAGTTTTTTACAGATTTGCCGTTTATTCCTGGTGAACTCGCCAAAATTATGTTTTAACCAGCAACCGGTTTCAATGACATTATCGACAAAATAGCGCCTATCCCGATAATGGGCTTTGCCCCAGGTTAAATATATATTGAAACATTTAAAATCGTGAAGGACACTATTGCCGCAGGTCAGGTCTGACCAGTGGTAGATGACGCTCTTTGCGCCATAGTTATTCAGCACTATCGTTTGCGGGATATGAATTAAGCTGGTTTCGTTAACACTCAAATCAAGCCCTATTTGATAGTGGGATAGCAATATTTCCTCACTAATTGCTGGCGCATGAAACCACTTGAGCCATTCTTTTAGCATATAGTTTTGTTTACTTCTGAAGTTTCTGAGGACAAAGCCCGGAGGTAATAGGAAGTGGTATTTGAATAACCGCTTGAAGAGAAGGTTTACCGGAATTTTAAGTTTATTTTTATCTATACATTCGTATCCGTTATCTTGAGCATCTTTATAAGCCAACATTCTAGGTTGGTGACCGGAACCGACGGTGTAAAACAACACGTCTTTCTTCAATAGCTTTTCATCATCTACAAAGAAGTCATCTCGTAAAGCAGGATTTCTTAACCCATCCACGGCTTCCCTCATTATTTTGAATTTCTTGGGTCTTACTGGCAGGCATAATCCGTGGGAAAGAAGGTTATAGATAAATAATGCTGGAATAGAAATTATGGCTTCTAAGCCAGCCTTCGCTTCACTCTCTCCGAGCCATTTAACCTGTATCGTGTTCCCTGTTTTCTGACTCCACCATTCATAAATATGGCGGTTTAGAGGATTATTACACAGGTATAATATCTTTTCGGAGGGTTTATCGAGATGCACCCGGTACAGGCAACTTAATAGCTCAAAAACATAAATTGAAACCCACTTTAAAACAAATGGTTTAAACTTGGTGGTGTTAAATTCCTGGTTATATACTTTTATGAACCGACAGTTGTCAAGGTTCAATCTATTATAAACAAGCTCGGTGCACTCTATTGCGTCTTCATGGAGCCGGTAATAAAGGCCCTTGTAATTCCCTATGTGTATATCAGGTTCTTGGGCAAGATTAAGTATATTTTTAATGAAAGGTACTCTGCCTAGCATTCTGATAAATATCGAAGCTTCCGTATTTACATTAAAGCGGTGGACCTGATTACCTTTGAGTCTTAGCCATAGGATTCTATGCGAAAAATCACAGAAGTAACACGTCATATTTTAATTAATCCCGCTTTCAATTCTTGCTCTTGCTTAAGTTAGCCAAAGTGAGAAATTTGGCACTAAAGACTTCAATTGCTATTTGACTACATTGTGCCTAAATAATCAAGTAAGGGAGCCAAAGTATGAATTTGATGGGTAATTTCGGGGAATGTTAATTGGCGAGGCATTAGCTTTTGAGGTCAGCTCAATTTATGTGTCTGCAAACACTGGGTAATCGCTGAGAACTTGCCACTACAAAGTGATAGAGCGATGTCTATTTGACAAGAGCATCCATCAAATACTGGACTATTGACTGAACGCTGTTTAGCTCGGCGGCTTTTTCGGCGAGAATTTGAGTCTTGAACTCTTCTTCGATGGCAAGCATAAGACGTATGTGCCCTATTGAATCCCAATCTTCAATATCCTTCGACTGGGAATCAAGGCTTAATTCTATTCCTTCAATATCAAAGATGTCCTCAAGAATAGCGAATACTTTTGATTCGATTGTGCCCTTTTCCATCTCGACTTCCTTAAGCGAGCTTACTAATGCGGCAATTACTATTTTTGTTGAACATTTTGCTTATCGCCTTTTGCATCGTAGTAATGCAAGAGTAATTTTTCTCTACACACTTTCCCTGTCCCAAATTTGGGAATGTGGTCAACAAAGAATATCTCACTGGGTATCATAAAAGAGGGAAGATTTCCTTTAATCTGACGTATGATTTCCCGGGAAGTAAGACCGGCTGTTCTTTCACCGGAAACGAAGGCGATTATGTCTTGTCCTAGCAAGGAGTGCGGTACACCCATAGCAACGACCTCTAGATTTGGAAAGGAAGCGCTAATGGCATCTTCTATTTTGTTGGGTGAAATACGATATCCCCCTCGCTTTATCATATCGCTCCTCCGGCCCTCAAGCCAGATAAAACCGTCATCGTCAAGATATCCTATATCTCCAGTATCAAGCGTTTTTTCGGCGGAATGTTCTCCTGAGTCCTTGGCGGTATTAATGGCATCAGAGCATGTCGTGATGTTCTCACCCGAAACCACGATGTTTCCGACTTTACCCGGCGGTAAAACTTCGTCATTATCTCCCCAGACCGTCACCTTGTTTACTGAGAGGGGCCTGCCTGCACTGCCGAGTTTATGCTCTTCCCTGTTCAAGGGGTTTAATGTAATGCCACAGGTGGCCTCAGTCAACCCATATCCTTGGAGTACATACACGCCAAATCGTTCCTCAAAGGCTTGCAGAAGTTCGGTTGGATGTGGCGCAGAGGCGCTCCCAATAAATTTCAAACTCTTCTGTTGCCCCTCCTGGAAACACTCCTCGTGCATAAGTAGCGTTCTCAAGATAGAAGGCACCACCTGCACGAATGTTATTTGTTCGGCAGCAATATCCCGCCAGAAGGTATCGAACTGAAATGCATCGGCCAAAGCCACATACCCCCCGACATGAAATGGGAGAAGCACATTGCGATACAGTCCGGAGGCATGATGGATGGGAAGAACACACAAGTGTCGGTCATGGTGCGTAAAACCGTATGCCTCAGCCATGCTCTGTATCTCGACCAGCACATTCCGGTGGCTGACTCTCACCTGTTTTGGGGTCCCGGTGCTCCCGGAAGTAAAAACGATATAGGCAGTATCATCCAGCGTGCTGCGACCCGATAAAGGAGAAATAGTTGGAGGAGAATCCTCGCCAATACCAAAGGGGAAAACTGGAATAGTAAATCTATCATTATATTTATCTTGCCTTTGGCGAGGGATGAAGAAAGCTGTGGCTTGGCAATTGTCCAGGGTGTATTTGACCTCACTGATCTTGTTTTTGGGAGAAACAATAACCGGGGCGACCTGAGCTACCAACGCACCCATGAACATGGCCAAAGCGGCAACTGAGTTTTCCATCGCCAACCCAATCCGCTCCCCAGGTTTAACGCCGGCGTTATCCAGCGCAACACGAGCCCATTGTATTTCTCGCCAAAACTCAGAATATGTAAATAACAACGAGGTCTTTAGCTCTTTGACAAACGGGTGCTGCCCCCACTGCTTACATTGGCCACTGATATAGTCGCCCACGCTATGAAATGAATCCGTTATCACTGCTGAACTCGCTCTTTCAGCATTCTGCAAAAGTTCTCCCGGCGGTTTTCAATGTTTTCTTTGCGCCTCTGCACATTCTCCGGCAGGCGGTCTCTTTCTGTCTTTAGAGTATAGCCTAGCGGATTATAACTCGAATACGATTCCGCACTGCTGTGGTACATTATTCGCCCGGCAGTCAATTTGGATGCTTTTTCCACGAAACTGGTCAAATTCCGGTAGGAATCATTGAAGCGGATAAGTTCTCCATCCTGGACGTAAAATAATATCGGCTTATGCATAATGGTATGATGTCTAATCATGGAGGTTAGAGTGCGAATCTGAAGGTCCTCTGTGCTGCCGACCTCCTGAAAAACAAAAGGAGCCACCAGACAATCGGTATACACATAATCGCTGCGGCGCAAATATCGCGTGCGTTCGATATAAGTCTGGTAGATGGAGGTAACATTATCGTATGATTCGGGAGAATACCCCCCAATCAATATCGCATCCAGGTCAACGAGCTCTTTATGGTATTTGACGAATAGGTCTCGCTTATCCTGGATGATGCAACGGTATACTTCATCCTTGCCGATAGTTGTCGGGCACATATCACATCCAATGCAACGTCGCAGGGGCTCGTTCACAAAATAAAAGAATCTAAAATCGGCTTTATTGGCTAGTTCTGATGCCAAAATATGCTTCTCCACAAAGTGCTTGGTCTTCTTGCCGACGTCTTGTAGCATGATGACCCCGATTTTAACCTTGTCCTTCAGCTTACAACTGGCGGAGTATTCTTTAACCTTAAGCACCTGGGCAACGCGGTTCCCCGTGCCGACAGAAGTGTTAATCCCATATTCGTCTTTGGCACCAGTGCCAACATCCCCTCCATGTCCGGTGCCGCCGTACTGAGCGGTGGTATCGGAGTCGTTGCCCACGCCTAGCATACCCACATTGGCGAAATCCAGCATTTGGTAAATAAGCAGCGTTTCCTGCCCGCCGTTTCGTTTGGCGCCAACGGCCAGCCCGGCAAACAACTTGTCGGCCACGAGGCTCGGCTCCCCTCTCATTATGCGCAAAAAATCATGAGCCAGCGAGCTTCGGTCGCCGAAGTAGACCGGTCCGGCAAGTAGAATGGCATCCGCTGCCCGTACTTTTTCCATCAAAAGGTCCAAGTGTCTCAATGTGGACTGCTGATTGCCAAAATAGTCGGACAGATTGGTATGTTCTATTTCGGCCCCGTTGTTTTTGGCTCCCCACAACCCCGCCGCCAGCAATGTCTCGGAATTACACAAGCCATATGTGCCCGGAAGCTGGCTTAATTTGCGGTAAATTTTATCAAATGTTTTATGTTCCTTACTTCCCGCCTCAACAAATGCGCCGACGCACAACTGCGCCTGATTATTAAGATATTCCGTGAGGTGTTCCCGGGTCTGTATCTTGTGGATTTCATCAATTAAAAGGCGCGAACCATCGCCGTGCCGTAGGCCTCTAGGGCTTGCCGATATGCCGAGTACTTGTTTGGTAGAAGTCATCTCACATCCCCCCTTACCGTTTAAGTTCTCCCTTACTGAACCGGACTTATATTTTTCCCGCATTCAGCCCGGCCCAAATGTACCCTCCTACGAGGGCTCCCGATAGCCGTAAACTAACCGATAGACAGCAGGGGCAATTGTCATTTGGGAGCGCCTCGGTAAACTATCCTGGCGGGATTCCCCATAACCGTACAGTTATCCGGGACATCATTGATAACCACGGAGTTTGGGGCAATGGTGACATTGTCACCAATTCTCGTCTTGCCAACAATAACGGCACCGGTGCCTATGTGTACGTTATCACCCAATATGGGAGCATATTTGCCATAATAAGCAATGGTAACATTTCCGTGAAGATTGGCGTTTTCACCTATTTTAACGAATGCTGCTATTGCCAAGTTCCTCATAGCACCCCAGAATCCCTTACCAATATCAGCATAAGGGCTGACCGAAAATGAATAACCTGAGTGGAGAAGCTGTTGAAAAAAGATAGCTAACCAGGAATATACCTTAAATAGGAATTTGTATTTCAATAATGATGGGGTTCGTATAACCAGGCAGAGTTTCTGAATTGCATTAAGCTTATTCCCTTCGTTCACGCTCGCCATCTTGTCATAAATTCTCTTTTCATTTAAGGCCGCTTTCCAAGAAATCATCTGATGTAAACGAACATTGACCAGGGCACCATACCGATGGTCCCCAATCCATAACTTTAGTGCTTTACACCCAAATTTATTTTCTAAGTTAAACACACTAGAAAGCACCCCATCAAATACGAAGGCTTCTCTAAACTTCTTACATTTTACAACCTTATCAATTACCTCAAAGCGGTCCATTTGGCACCATGCTCGCAATATAGAATGCCTTTATCCGCAAGGCTATCATTCTCCCATCTCCTTCTATATGGCTATGGGTAGTTTATGCTTCATTTGAGCCTCTGGGTATGTATGCCACATTCCCCTCCACACTTGCTGGTGCTTTGCCATCTCCCATCTCTCTCAAGTTCCCCTCCAGGATGAGAGCAAGGAGCACAGCCAAGAGAACGATAACCCTTTTTATACCAAGGATGAGGCTCAATGTTTCTGGTGGCCATATATTGCCATACCTCACTCTCGGTAAAAGCTAGTATTGGGTTTATCTTCATAAGCCCACCTCTATTCTCTACCTCTTGGTAATCTTTCCTTGTTCTCCCCTCGGTGTTTCTTAAACCACATATCCACGCATCCAAGTCTCTTACAGCTAATATAGTGGGATTTACCTTAAGCAGTTGGCAACATTCGTTCGGATTAGCCTCATAGATTTTTTGCCCAGTTTGGGCTTCTACTTGAGTTGCCCTTAACTTAAATTCTTCGGCGGACAACAATATAACCTCTAAATGGCTATTCTTAAGAGTGTCGGGAACGTTATCAGCAACCATATACACAGTCACTTCAAGGTTCATTCTTTCATTCATCGCCTTGAGATAATTAAATGTTTCTACTGGTTTGTATTGCGTCATTATTGAGAATACCTTTATGTCTGGAGCTACTTCCTTGACTAAATGAACGACTACCATGCTGTCCTTGCCAAAAGAGCAAGCCACTGCTATCATTGGATAATTTTTTACAGCATCCTCAATCAATTCCTTGGCATGTTTGACTTTTTCTTCCATTCTTTACACTCCACTGGTAATTAGTTTCTGCCTTTTGGGCTTGCGGTGGCACCTGTGGCAAATCCACTCCCCACTGGATGCCTTTGAATATATAGATGATAGCATAAACAACTTAGGGTAACAATTGCATCCCTGCCTCTCTTTTTGAGGGGCTAAAATAAGGGGGCGAAAGTGGGGAAATCTGTCAGTCTTTCTTGATTTATATAGCAGAGCTATTGATAGCAGCAGAGATTTAACCTAGATAACCAAGCTCTTTTATCTTTGACATGACCTTGGCTACGCTTTCTGCCAGTGGCTCCTTATCGCTCTCTATCACCAGTTCGGGGTTAAGCGGCTCTTCATAGGGGTCAGAAACGCCGGTGAAGTTCGGTATTTCCCCGGCCAGAGCCTTCTGATACATGCCTCTGGTATCCCGCTGAATGCAAACCTCCACCGGACATTTGACATAGATTTCCACGAAGTCGCCTATCTCTCGGCGGGCGTAGTCCCTGAGTTCTCTATAAGGGGAGATAAAGGAGGTAAGCACTGCAATTCCATTTCTGGTGAGCAATCCAGCTAAAAAAGCTGCCCTCCTTATGTTTTCGTCTCTATCTTCCTTGGAAAATCCCAATTCCTTCCATAGGTGCTTCCTGATAATATCGCCATCGAGCCTTTCCGCCTTAAGCCCCGTCTTTCGTAATTCCTTAGCTACAGTGTCGGCTATGGTTGATTTTCCCGAACAGGGGAGGCCGGTAAACCATAGAGTAACCCCCTTTTGTTCCATAAGAGAAACCTCCAAACGGTTATAGTATTACCTTGGCTATAGTCCATACTCCTAGCGCTAAGGCTAAAATGCCAATAGCTGTTCTTAGCTTGGGACTATGGAAGCGACTGGTGATACGTGGTCCCAGTGTGGCGGCGATGCCGGCACCGACAATCAGGGCGATTGCCATATTCCAGGTAAAACCGGGGTGAAACAGCATATAGCCAATAAACGCCGCGATGCAAATTGGGGCTTCAGCCAGGGTAGTGATACCAACGGCGTTCTTACTATCTACTCCCGATATAATCTGACCGGTGGATACCACCGGACCAAACCCGCCCCCACTCATTGCCTTGTTGAAGGAACTGATAAGTCCTACCACCGATAGTTTTTTCCAGGAAAAGCTAAATTCCCTTTTAGATAGTATGATAGCTCCCATGGCCAGAACCAGAACCCCAATATAGAGAGTAACCACCCACGAGGGAATATTTAACGCCAGGGAGAGGGCAGCGGCTACCCCAATAATCCCGAAGATGGTAATAATAAATACTGCCTTGGAGTCGACAGACCTTCGTGAAAAATATACATTGCCCAATTGGTGGTGAAAACCAGCGGCAATAAAACCACCTAAAGCCTGGGAAATCAGTATTGATGGCACCACCAGTAACGGGGGAAAGCCGATAATGATGAGCACCGGTGACAGGATGGTACCATACATCATGCCCAGGGAGGAATCAATTAGTTCACAGACAAAAGCTACTACCGCCAGGCCAATACATACACTTAATTCCAGTTCCATATTCTATCTCCTAGGGCAACGGTTACTGGCGGCGCTGATTTCAAGCTGCCACTCAGAACCTTCATTACTAATCCACGTACGGGTTTTCCCAGCCTAAAATTATTTTTGAGACCTCAGGCCTCACCAGCTCCTCGGGAGGGACTTCGTTTCTGAGGAGCATCTCCCTTATCTTGGTGCCGCTGAAGTCTATGTGCTCCTGACTACTGTGAGGGCAGGTCTTTTCATTAACTACACTGAGGCACTTTTTACAGTAGGCGAAGGACTTGAAGAACATCGGGGTAATGTCCAGGTCAGGAAAGTCCTTGAAGACCTCCTGGGCAGCGTAGGGAGGGTAATAGTTCCCCACCCCGGCGTGGTCTCGCCCCACAATGAAGTGCGCACAGCCAAAATTCTTCCTTATTATAGCATGGAAAATAGCCTCTCTGGGTCCGGCATATCGCATTTCCATAGGCAGGGTGCTCATAACTACCCTATCCTTCTGATAGTAATTATCTATTAAGGCTTGGTATGTCTTCAATATAAGCTCGTCTTTAAAATCGCCTGACTTCTTTCTCCCTATTACCGGGTTTATGAACAAGCCATCGGTAAAAGTCAACGCCGTTTTCTGCAGATACTCATGCCCCACATGGGGAATATTCCTGGTTTGAAACGCTACTACGGTTCTCCACCCCTTCTCCTCAAACAAAAGCCTGGTAGATTGGGGTTTGAGATAATATTCAGCAAAGGGTATTTTGGGTTCATCAATCAGGTCTATCTTCCCACCTACGAGGAATTCTTTCATACTGTAAACCTTAGCCACACCGGGGTGTCGGGGGTCAGTAGTGCCGAAGACTTTTTGTGCCATCTCCTCCTTATCATACTGATATATATCCTCAATATGTATTATAGCTATTAGCCTACCCTCATCTACTAGGGCAGCATCATTCCCCTCCTTTACTTCACTATTTGGGGAAATATCTAAGACGATGGGGATAGTCCAGGGAACGCTAGTAGTCAGCCTTCTCTCATTCAGGACACTAACGTAATCTTCTCTGGTTAAGAACCCTTCCAGTGGGCTGAACACCCCATGGGCTATATTCTGGACTTCTTTAGCCAGTTCCTTGGTTAGAACTATTTGAGGAAGTCTTTTCGCTTCCTCGGCTCTGTCCTTTCCCTCACCTATAACTCGGTTAATTAACCTTCCGCCGTGTGGTTTTGGCATGCTTCACCTCAAATCTTAATCTTGGGTAGGTATCCCACATTCCCACTTGCTTAGAATTTGATTAATTGCTTCGTCCACTACTTGTGTTGAAGTTCGGGCCCAGATTTGTTTTAGATAGGATAGTCTGTTCCCAAAATAGTGAAACGGCGACTCATATTTAACCACCAAGTAGTCATCTTCCAATACAAATTTGTTTCGTTTGGCTAGGGTAAAACTCAGAACAGTTCAGCATTGACTCTTTTTAACTACCAAGCCCTTATCCAGGAATTTATTGATGTAGTCATAAACGACATCAAAATCCATATCCAATTTCTCGGCTATGTCGAATATGCTTTCGTCTCCTTCCAAGCTTAGCATGATGAGCTCCAAATTGTTGTTTAACTCTGGGTCCACCCGCCAATCTATCCATAGACCGTACCGTGATAAAAAGATTGGTCCTTTAAAGGTTCGCTGAGGCACATAATCTCTGTCCAGAATGTCAATTATCTTGAGGACTAGCTCCTTTGTTTCCTCCAGCCTTTCCTCAGTAATGATGCTAGGGTTATCATCACTGGTATGATATTCCGGGTAAGGGTATCGGCTAATAGAAATCATAGGTACATTAACGCCGGGACCGTTAAATACCATTTCATCATTACCCACTACTTGCCTGAAAGCACCTTCTCTAAAATCTGACAGATTCCTTTTCATAACGTACCTTGCTAGCCTATCTAATCGGGTGTTACCCTGTCGGGTTAATTGGAGAGCATGGATATTATCATTGCCCGGCATCTCAATGAAAATCCCGTATTTTAAACTGGGGATTATATCCTCATTTTGACTTAGGTAGGCGACAGAACCTATTGTTTCCGGGACAAGCAAGAATTTATAGGTATAGTGATGGCGCCCTTTACCCATCTCCTTAGCCATATCAACCAACACGGCGACACCAGCTAAATCGTCGTTAACCTGAGCCGGGTGGCAAAGATGAGCCACCAGCCCTATCGTCTCGTCGGTTTCTCCTTCTATAGTGAAGTCGCCTACCTTTAATGTTCCCTTTTCAAATTTGGAATCAATAAAGACTTTATATTTATCCTCGGTGAGCTCTTTTAACCGGCTATGTTGAATACAAAACCCCCAATCTCTTTCGTAATACTTGAATTCGAACGGAATAGCGTTGGGGCGGTCTTCCCGCCAGTGCAGGTGTTTCAGGAGCTCCTCCTTAGAAACCTCTTTATCAACCGGTAACGAATAAGAGATTACATGCAACGGGTGCTCTTTGAAATCAACGATTTTCCGCTCGCCACACATTATATAGGCTTCATTAATCACCCATTTTTCAGGAACAATCCAGGTCCAGCATTCGGTGCCACCGGGAATCTCGTGTATCTTTAGGTCGATGATATTCCCGATGTAGCTCAAAGCCTCGTCATATCCATCGTTAACCAGGGAGCGATTTTTCATCCACAGGTCGTTTATCAATTTCATCATCATAGACTCTCTCCCTTTCGGTGTTAGAATTGCCATACGATGAGCGAGGTCGGATTAAGCGGGTTAGGGCCAAACAGGTCCTTCTCTACCTTTAGCATTTTTACCCCCATCCCTTCAAGGCAGGTGAACAGGTCTTTATTATAGTCATTGATTAAGGTGTAGCTTTGCCTCATTAAGCCCAGGGTGGTATTGGGGTCATTGAACTCGAAAACAGGCTCAAGGTGGATGACACAAGCTATTTTCTCCCGGTATTTAGCCAAAATTGACATAACGGATTTGGCAGATGGCAACTGCTCAATGGCGTGGTTGGTGAAGACTAAGGCTCTTTCTGCCACGGCATCAAAGATTGACCAGATTTGGTCATAGAAATTAAACTTTGAGATGTTTGCTTCCGGGCAGTCCTTGAATAATTTCCGAGCTAATTTAACCGCATTCTGAGAATAATCACCACCGATGAATAAATGGTCAGGCTCAGCTTCTGTCAAGACGCCCAGGTTATAACCATAGCCACATCCCAGCTCTATTACTATCCGATTTTCGGTCATATATGGCAGCAGGCTATCCAGAATAATCTGCCTGTCCTGCCTCTGGACGTTGGCCGCCGTCATCAAGAACAATTCATTTCCCTGGGACACACAGAGCTCTCTCTCTGGCGGTAAGAAATCCTCCTCTACACTCCTCAGTTCCTCAATACCAATGCCAGGGTTCTGCTCGTAGAACTGCAGGAGTTTAGCGAATTTATCTTTGTCGTATTCAGCATCAATCTTGGCGATGGTGCGCTCTGGTTTGGGGAAGGGGTCAATATTTAATAATCTGGCTACCCAGGGTGAATACTTGGGCAACTCATCAAGCTCGATTTTTCGCATTTAGGTGGCACCTCTCACTCTGCTAATTTTCCCAAGTACGGTTTAGTCGTTTTTACTCGCTTCCACGACGTATGCCGAAGCCATGAGATAGCCTTTCCAATCACTGGGGTTTTCCAGCTTCAGGCTTAATTCCCGAAACAAATCAGGGTATTTGTTTTCAAAGATAGGGGGCAGGGCATGGTAATGATAAAAGTGGATTTTACTAATGGAAAAGCCATTTGGCTTAAAAAGTTCCTCTTCAATGGTTAAGGGATTGCGGAATGTCGCCTGAATATCTAGAAAGGATATTTTACCTCTGGTTTCTTGGGCTGGCTTATCAACTTTCAATCGCTCGGCATGAAAGCTAATGACTTCTTCGGCAACATCGTCAGGTAAAGAACTTAAATCAATTACCCGGTTAAGGAAGAAGTCAAGGGAATATTTGTTTAAGGTAAAAGCGGCAAATAGCTCATTCCTAAATTGTATAAAGACCAGCCCCCCTTTATTCAGTCTCCTTCCCATATTTGATAATGCTTTGGCTTCATCGGAGAGGTGAGGAAAAACGCCTAGAGCCAGTATGGCATCAAATTTCTTGTCCGGGAGAGTTGAATCGTCCTCCAAATTGCCCTGACTTATTAGGTTAGGGGCAACTCCGGCCTTTTCCAGCTCCTTCTTCCCTGCCTTGACCATCTCTTCCGAGAAGTCAAAGCCCTTAACTTTGAAGCCTTCGCTTAATAATCTTATCATGGGAGTACATGTGCCACAGCCGACATCCAGAATCGTCCTGACCTTGTTTTGCTTGAGCCGTTCCACCACGAAGTCTATCCTTATTGTGTTAGCTGGATACTCGGCGCATTCCTCCCGGTAGATTTTTTTATAATCCCCAGCCTCCTGGTCGTAATATTTCTTTACCTCTTCCTTGTCTAAACCTGAGTCCATATCTCTATCCTCACTCCCAAAAGGTTTGCTAGTTCACTTTTCTGCCGGCTTCCTCCAGTATATCAAGAATACGGTTGTCTTCCACATCAAGGGTCATCTGGTATGGTTCCGGGTCGCTATTTAGAAATTCATCAACATACTTTGTAGCTTCTACGGCATCCGAAAATGGTTTCATTAGATTGCCAAAGTAGTCTATTGCCGACTTCCGAACGATTAAGGCGCTATGATAGAGGCACATAGTCGGCACGCCGGCGACAATAGATTCGTAAAATCCGGTAGATGGATAATCACAGATAACCCTATCCGCTGAGGGTAAGTGCTGGGAAAATGAGTTGGTGGCCACCTCAATATTGTTATAATTATTATTTCTTATAAAGTCCGGGATAGGATTGTAAATTGCTTCCGACGGTGGCAGCCCTTTCCATACGAATATATACCCGCTCTTGGTTGAGAAATATTCGGCAAGCGATTTTTGAAATTGATAGTACCAGGTATCAGGATAGCTGGCGCCATCCATTCTTCTGGTATCCCACATCATAAGGGTGGGCAGATAGACAATCCGGTTCTTTTTGATGTTGCTTTTATTGCTTTCTCTCCAGAGACTTATTCGTTTCATAGCTGACAATCTATGGGGGCTGCTGTAAAGCGTGGTTGGCAAATTGCTTGCCTGACGTAGAGAGTTAAAGTATTCCTTGGCTTCGGTGTTTGAAGAAATGAGGATATTAGAATTCGACAACTCAAGTATTCTCCAGAACTTAACACTATGAGCGTCATCTCCGTGCGAAATACGAACTGTCCTAACATGCTCCGCGTAGTTTGCCGCCGCCAGGGCGGCGCGTTCAATCGGTGGTGTCGCGTGCGGTGTGATGACAAAGTCAACCCCCTCTTTTTTATAGAATTCAATAAACACTTTGAAGTAGTCGAGAATCTCCGGGCATACCTGGGAAACGAAATATTTCAGTTTGGGCAAGGCTATTGCGGAAACATCTGATTGGCACTTTTGATTAACCCATTTGATTAAATCGTGACCTTCCAGAAGGCTGGCTGCATTTTCCCAGATACTATTATTTTTATATTCGGTTCTTAAATCCAGACACCGGCTGGCGCCAAGGGGGGAATATTTAAGTATTGAACTGTCTGACAACTGATAAACATTGTGCCCTTTTCTTACCGCATCAGTTACGAAGTCCATGCCTATATGGGCGAGTTTGAGCATAAAGATGTTTAGCCCTTCACGTTTCTTCTGCTTGGGAAAGGGGCGCTTACTAAGATACTTATAGTTAAAGTACATCCTCCTTATCGTTTCGCTTCGGTATAATCTTGTTCCCAACCAGATTAGAAGGTCTCTAGCACTGCGACCAGACCTCATTTTTTCAACGGCTTTACCCTTCGGCTCTAGAGAAACTGAGGTTAATGGAATATTTTTCTCATTGCAAAGAATTGGAATAACCTGCGAATAATAGCTTTTATCATGGGATTGCAGTGTGAAGTCTAAAGGCATCTCCTTAGATTGACGTGAGATAAATACAATACTTGATGGTTTTATGGCGTCAAATAATCTGTTTAAGGTGTGGCATCGGATATATAAGGAGTCGAGGACCATCGTTTTCAGAAAGTAATAATATAGTGTGCCCAATTTTAAATTTAATTCTCTTATCTCTTTGGCATTACTTTGAAGAAATTTATCCAAAGTATCTATCCACCGAACCTGTGATTCGTAATATTCATCTACACCAGCCGCCAATTTCACTTCATCGTAGTAGTCTTCAATAATCGAGTATTTAATCCCGGCTTTATCCAGCTGGTAGCAGACCTCTGGGGGTTAAGGCAACAACAGTGCTACCTTTATCAAAATCTATATTCGAACTGTATTCTTCAACTAGATATGTTTTCATACTTGGGTAACCATAAATATACCGGGCATTTTATTTTAATTTTATCAATTCTTTCTTATTTTCCACTACTTTCCTCACTGCTTTGACTACATCCTCTATATCCTCCTGAGTGGCTGGGGGTCGGCAACTTTGTGTTAACAGCATTTCCTTAAAGTGGAGTCTTTCTGTTACCGGGCAGATGCCTTTATCGTAGCTAACTTCGCGGCCAAAGTAGTTATATATAAAAGGTCTATTCTCATGGTAGATGGGGTTGAGGTATAAAGGTCTAACATAACCCACCGCAAAAGGAATACCTTCGGCACCAAGTGCCTCGGCAAACAGGTTTCTGGGGATACCGATAATATCCTGGTCATATTTCAGGGGATACATATAATATACATGTTTAACCCAGGGATACACTACCGGCGGTGTCAGTCCGTCTATTTCGGCTAGGTTAGTAGACAGGTAATTGGCCAGCTTTCTTCTATGGTTATTATATTTATCCAGCTTTTTGAGTTGCTCTATCCCCAGTGCTGCCTCCATCTCGGTCATTCTATAGTTCCAGCCGAGAATCTCCGGTCGATAAGTTCGCTGTGTCTGACTTTCCAGGATAACCTCACCGTGGTTTCTTACCATCTGGGCGGTATTGGCGATTGCCTCGTCGTTAGTGATGAGCATACCCCCCTCGCCGGTCATGATATTTTTGCTTTCCGTGAAGGAAAAAATGCCGCAGTCACCAATAGTACCCGCCAGCCTTTCTTTATAGATTGCCCCCGGGGCTTGAGCACAATCCTCAATGACCTTAAGATTATGATTTCGGGCAATCGCCATAATCTCGTCCATATCCGCCGGGTGACCAAACAGGTGAACCACAATAATCGCCTTTGTCCTCGGGGTAATGGCTTCCTCAATTCTGGCGGGGTCTAAGCAAAAAATGTCCGACTTTATATCCACAAATACCGGAATGGCATTATGCATCAAGACACAGGTGGCCGTTGAGGTAAAGGTATAAGGCGGGACTATTACCTCCTCCCCCGCTTTTACCCCACAGCCCACCACGGCGGCGTGCAGGGCAGCCGTGGCGGAATTGAAAGACACCGCATATTTTACGCCGTGATACCGGGTAAAATCATGCTCAAACTGCTTTATTTTCACCCCTCCCAGGAATTGCTCTCCGGGCTCAGCGCAAAAAGTAGATAAGTTGCCACTTTCCAGGACTTCTATAACGGCTCTTTTGTCATCCTCGTCAACGATGGGGTGGTGGGGGAAGGGTTTCTGGCGTACCTTCTTTCCACCCAGTAAAGCCAGTTTCTCTGCCATTTTCCCTCCTCAGCGGGATTTTATTTCAATTTTACTATCTTTCATCGGCAGGTTTATCCTTTTACCATCAGCCCGGGCTGATTCATGAAAGGCACAGATTAGCTCGAGGGCGGCCCGGCCATCTTCACCGCTGCTCAGCGACTTCTTTCCCTTGGTTAAGCACTCCACAAGGTGTCTTACCGCTTCTACCATGAACTCCCGGGGAACATCGCTATTAATCGGGGAGGCACTATGAAATAAATCCATATCCTCCGAAAACAGCTTACTTTGCCCAACCTCATAGAAGTCTAAGTCAAAACCGTCACGGGTTATATTGAGTCTCCCTTTAGTGCCCAGACAGTCCATCTCAAAGATATAGAAATCCCGAACATCACAGGCCTGAATAGAGCCGAAGATGCCGTTCTTAAACTTAACCATACCATCAATGTTAGGGTCGTCCGGGTTATGGGATTCATTCTGGCTGTAAATGGCTTGAACCCAGTCAATGTCCCCGAAGAAGAAACGCAGCAGGTCGAACATATGGCTGCCGGCATTGGCGATACCGGAAACATAATAGAAGGTTACCTGCTGAATTCTGCCCAGCCTTTCGTCCTGAAGGAAACTCTTAATCTCCTGATGAAACCTGTCGAACCGCCGTTTATGGTCTATCTGCAGGATAACGCCCTTCTCGTGGCACAGATTAATCATCTCGCCCGCACTTTTTAGGGAATCAGCGATAGGTTTCTCACAGAAGATAGCCCTGACCCCATTATTAACCGCCTCTCTGGTGATGTCCAGGTGAGTTGAGTTCCAGGTGCAGATACTGAGAATATCCAGATTTTCCTTCCCCAGCATTTCCCGGTAGTCCTGATATAAAGAAGGAATCTGCCACTTCTGACCGCATCTAGCCAGCTTCTCTTCATCCAGGTCGCAGGCTGCCACCAGCTCAACTTCGTTGACGGCGAAATAAGCCCCGGCATGGGTAGAAACGACCTTCCGCTTGGGGTCGTCGTCAAACTGGCTACCTATCCGGCCGCAGCCAACTATCCCTGCCCTGAACATATTTCTCCTTCCAGAACTGCTTCACTTTCACCTGACCGGTTTTTGTTTTATACGGGCGTTAATCTTAAGTAGGTCAGGTTTCTCTTTTAGCAGTTTCATAATGTCGGCAATGGAAAAGTCAGGTTTTTTATAATACAGACTTTCGTAAACTGCTGTCACGAATTGGATATCTTCCTCGGTATCTACCGTCCACCGGTATTCTGGATGATAATATTCGGGGGGCGCTTCCATATTGTAAAGCCGGTATTTTTCAGGATGCTCATAGATATATAGAGAGACATTTTCTCTATCCGCCGGGTCGTTGGTCAATCTGGCGACCTCATCCAGAACCTTTACCGAAAATACCTGGACATTTAGACCATCAGGGTAGGTTTCTTTTATGGCATTGCTGACATAGTCATAATTACCATTTAAATATATGTCAATGGCTTTATCTACCAGTTCCGGCTCTAAAAGCGGATTATCACCGGTCATCTCCACGATGATATCGGCTTTATAGGCTTTAGCCGCTTGTAGAACACGGTCTAACACATCTTCCGAGCTTCCTCTATACCATTTCACGCCAACTCTTTCCGCCAGTTTGGTGATAACCTTGTCCTCTGGTTCGGTAGTGGTAGCCATCACAATTTCATCTACTCCCCTCGCCCTTTTTAGCCGTTCAATTATCAGTTCAAGCATGGGTTTTCCCACGATTTCACTCAAGGTTTTCCCGGGGAATCTGGTTGAGCCCATTCTGGCTTCAATTGTTGACACGATTCTCATTATTAATGCCCGCCATAAAGCTTAACTAAAACCTTAAATATCCAATTAGAAATTAGATTATCCTTCTCACAAATTTTTACCAGCGGGTAGAGTAGACGCGGCACTCTGGTGTATATGGTAAATGTTTTAAGCAGGCCGTTCAATTCCTGGTGAGAGATTAACTTCTCCTTAATATGCGGAGTCAGAAAGCCATAAACTGGTATATACCCCGGCTCGATGAATCCATTGTCTACGCCAATAGTGTGAATTTCTGTCTTCGGATATGGCTCCAGAAATACAACCGATGATGTGGCTGGCTTGCATCTTCTATTCAGTTCAATGGTATCAAAAATATTTTCCCTGGTTTCAAAGGGTAAGCCAATCATATTATATGACGAAACTCTAATTCCGTAGTCTTTTACCAAATTGAATGCTGTTACTATCTTTTCGTTTGACATTCTCCTATTTAAAATATCTCTTCTGATGTTTTCATTGCCGCTTTCGATACCCATACCTATGGTTACACACCCCATATTTCTCAGAACTTTTACCTTTTCTTCATCAAGACTACTAACCCCGGCATATATCAAAAATGGCAGATTTACCCGTTTCTTATATTCCTCGGCAAGCTCTTTGAGATAATCTAATGTAAAAACGCCGAAATCCTCGTCCCAGAAACGCATCATTTCTACATTGTATTTTTCTTTAACATGAACTAAATCATCGATCGCTTTATTGACAGATTTGACCCTATGATATTTCCCCAATCCTTTGAACATTTTTTGCAGGGTGTGGTTGACACAATAGGAACATCGGAACGGACAGCCTCGACTGATATCCACATTAGCCATCCGGTAGAGCTTTCCGGCTAACGGCCGGTAGAAGTTGTAATCATCAAAACCATCAAAATCCCAAAAAGGCAAATTATCAAGGTCAATAAGAGGTCTCAACTCATTTTTTATGACTTTGCCGTTGGATTTTGCCCACAGATTTCTAATTGAAGTAATATCCGAATTAGATTCCAGTTTGTTACAGAGTTCAGCGATTAATTCCTCTCCTTCACCGACACAGACCATATCTACTGAGGGTTCGTTGATTACTTCGCCGGGAAGCAATATGGTATGTATGCCGCCATAGATAGTACAAATGTCCTTAAAATGTCTCTTAATTTCCTCCAGGAGGGATATGCCGACCTTAAAGTTGGTGGTGAATGAGGTTACGGCCACCAATCCGGGATTATAATCTTTAACTATTTGAAGTAAATCTTCCTTGGGGTCAACATCCTTGATATTTGGTACTGGCATGTCCTCTCTGGGGGTAACTGGTTTAAATTGTCCCATTTCAGTGGAACGCTCCTCTGATTGGCAAAAGGCTCGATACATTGATAAGTCAAAAATTTTAACCTCGTGTCCCTCACCTTTTAGCCTGCTCTGTAGATAGCCAAGGCTAATAGGGATTTCTCCGGTACCGCTGGTGTTGGGATAAATAAATAAGACCTTCATTTAGTCACCCTTTATGGCTTTTGAAATCGGGAGCGGACAAAGGGTTTTATTTTTGCCTCGTCATCCGTGGGCTTCTTGGTGTAGCTGCCCAGCAGGGTATCCACCTCCCTTACGCCGGCTACCAGTCGCCGTAGCTCATCCGGGTCGGCAGACAGGATATGGTCGGTGCCGGGCAGGTTCTTGTCCAGGGTAAAGTGCTTTTCAATTACCTCGGCACCCAGAGCCACTGCGGTTAGAGCTGCCTGGAGACCAATAGTATGGTCGGAGTAACCGATATGGTGCTGTGGGAATTCATCCTTCAGCGTGGTAATGACATTTAGATTGGCATCCTCGGGTTTAGCGGGATATTGGGTTACGCAGTGCATTATGTAACCGGTTTTGGCTTTACCTAGATGGGTTAGAGCCAGTTTGATTTCGTCAAGGGTGGCCATGCCGGTGGAGACAAAAACGGTTTCAACATGCTGGTCAATATAGTCCAGCAAGGGAAAATTGAGCAATTCCGAAGACGCAATCTTAATCTTCTTTAACCCCAGCCCTTCGCAGAGGAGTTTAGCCCGGTTCAGGGAAAAAGGTGAGCTTAAGAATTCAACGCCGTGTTGCTCCGCCCATTCTTTAAGCTCATAATGGGCTTCGTCGGATAACTGGACTTTGGCAAACCATTCCTTCTCGGGGTCGGTATCGGCTACCTCTGAGGCGAGATAGGATTGAAATTTGACCATATCCACCCCTGCCTTGGCTGCCTCAGCAATCATCTTCCTGGCTCGCGCCATATCGCCCATATGATTTTCGCCAATTTCAGCGATGATGATAGTCTTTCCCTTTGTCATCTCTTTTCCTCTTAATCTGCCGGAAATCTGGACTTGCCCTTGGCTTTTAGCTGGATATCGGTATATTTTTTTAGTTTTTCTTTGCCCCAGATGTCCGCCAGTTGCTGCCAGCCGTTTTCCCAATAATTCGGCTGACTGGTCATGCCTGATTCGTGTTTGAGATAGTAATATAACGGCTCCTGGAGATAATAGCCCTGGAGACCATTGTCATAAAATCTAAGCATCAGGTCGTATTCTTCGAACAGCAAATCCCGATATAAGCCTATTTTATCAAATACTTCTCGGCGGAATAGTATGCCACAACCAGTCATATCAAATATGTTATCCTGCCCCACGCTCACCCTAACCTTGGTGTTATCCGATTCGTTGATTTCATATCTATCGGTATATACGCAGTGATGGTCTGGCACACTTTCTAATATTTTCAGGGTTGAGGAAAGAAGCCTCTTGTCCAAATAATCATCGGCGTCCAGTCGTATTACATAATCTCCTTTTGCCTCTCCAATACCCCGGTTGCAGGCTGCCGCCAATCCGTTATTCGGCTGGCTGATGAGCTTAATTTTACTGCTGTATTTATTCAAAATATCCAGGGTATTGTCCGTTGAGCCGTCATTAACGACTATAACCTCATAATGCTTATGTGATAGGGTCTGGGAGAAAACACTCTGCAGCGCTTTTTCGATATATTGTTCACAGTTATAGGCGGCTACAATTACACTTATCATTTTGCTCTTCGTGCGACATTTATATCTATGACTTTAGAATTTCGTCAATCTGAGCCCACTTTGATTCTCGCTCTGCTTCCTCTTTTTTATGCCACTCAATGTATCTTCTCAATCCTTCCTCAAAGCCCACCTTCGGCTCCCAGCCCAGCTCTCTCTTGGCCAGCTCGCTGGAGACCTCCTTACCTGAGAAATCTCCCGGGCGGGCGGGGATTTTCTCTATCTTCACACCACCCACGAGTTTTTGAACAGTTTCAGCAATTTGCTTGATGGTTATCTTATCTTTGCCATCGAGATTATATATTTTATTTTTAGCGACGGACCTCAAGGCTAGGACATTCCCTTCAGCTAAGTCTTCTACATATATAAACTGCCTGAATTGCGAGCCTTCTCCGGCGATGGTTAGCGGTTCACCCCTTAATGCTTTGGCCACGAAGATGGGAATAACCGCCCCGGGTCGTGCTCGGGGACCGTAGGGAATGCCATAGCGAAGGACGGTTGTGCCTATGTCGTATAACCTGGAATAGGCAAGGCAATAGTACTCCGAAGCGAGTTTGGTGGCAGTATACAGATGGGTTGGTGGGGGTAGCGGGGTGGTTTCACCCACGATTTCCTCGGGGCAATCGCTGTAGACCCAGGTGGTACTGGCGTAGATTACCCTCTTTATTTGGGAGCGGCGAGCCGCCTCCAGTACATTAATGGTGCCTCTAGTATTAATAGCCTCTGAGTAGTGGGGCTCTTCATAAACTTCCTTTACATCGGCAACAGCGGCAAGATGAAAGACGACTTCTATTTTATCTAAGGACATTCTCAGGGCTTCGAAGTCGAGCAAACTACCCTGATAATAATCGATGTCTTTTCTATAGGTGGGCATGGTCATATCATAGACCCTTACCTCGACCCCCTTGTCCCTCAGCTTATCTACTACATGCGAGCCGATAAAACCGGCGCCACCGGTTACTAACGCTTTCATGCCAGAACCTCCTTCAGTGATTCAACCACATATCTTGCCTGCTCTTCGGTCATGCCGGCAAATACCGGCAGGCATATGTGCCGTTGACAGATGTCTTCGGCTACCGGAAACTCACCGCCCTTAAATCCGTATAGAGTCTTAAATATGGGCTGTAGGTGACAGGGCAATTCATAGACCTCTCCACTCAGGCCTACCGTGTATTTCTCCTTTAACTCCTTTTTAAGGGCAGCTCTATCAATGCCATCTTTAAGCATTGCCGTATATTTATAGTAATTTGACTTTGCCCCTGATGGAATCTTAACCGGGAAGGCACTATTGACTTTTGTCAGCTCCGTATCGTAGGAGTGGGCAATTTTTCTTCGGCTGGTGATAAACTCCTCCAGCCGGGCAAACTGGGACAGGCCCAGAGCAGCGTGTATTTCACTCATTCTCCAGTTGTAACCCAGCTCGGTGTGGATATTGCCCAGAAAACCGGCCTTGCCCTGGTCTCGGAAAACCAGTGCTCTATTATAGATATTCTCGTCATCGGTGGTTATCATGCCGCCCTCTCCAGAGGTGATTACCTTGGTCGGGTAAAAAGAGAAAGCGGCGGCAATACCGAAGCTCCCCGCCTTTTTACCATCCAGGGTGCTTCCCTGGGCGTGAGCGGCATCTTCAATTAGAAGAAGCCCGTGTTCCTGGCAAATCTGCTTGATTTCAGCTATCTGAGGTGGGATTAGCCCCCCGATATGAACAATGATAACTGCCCTGGTATCCTTATTGATTTGCTTCCTGACACTGGCCGGGTCAAGACAAAGGTTGTCAGTTATATCGGCGAATGTTACCTTGCCGCCGGCATGAATGACCGAAGCCGGGGTGGCCACAAAGGTGTTAGTAGGCACTATCACCGCAGAGCCCTCAATATCCAGCGCCCGCAGGATTATCTCCAGAGCGCTGGTGCCACTATTGACCGCCACCGCGTATTTAGTGCCGACATACTCAGCGAACCTCTGTTCAAATTCCTTGCCATATTTCCCCAGGGTCAACTGCCCGCTCTCAAGTATACCGTCAATCTGCTTGAGTATTACCTTTCTGTCTTCTTCAGGGAAATATATCTTTGCCGCCGGTATATTCACTTAAATCCTCTCCTTTCGATATCTGTTCTATCTTGGGAGCAACCCGTTCAATAATTTAAGCCTCTTAAAAAGACTTCACACTGTCAATAGTTTGTTTTAGCCCTGCCTCCAGGTTATATTCCGGATTATAGCCTATTTTTCTGGCTTTAGAGATATCAGCCAGGCTGTGTTCTATATCTCCCGGCAGCGGCGATTCATATACTGGTGGCAGGTCTTTGCCCATAATATTGAGAATAATCTCAGCCAGGTGGTTTATTGAGTTTCTTTCCCCCCTCCCGATATTGAATATGCCAGTGGCATCATCTACCGCAGCTACCACATTTGCCTGGGTGACATCCTTAATATAGGTGAAATCGCGGGTCTGGTTGCCATCTCCGTAGATAATCGGAGGTTGGCCCCGTAACACCTTGGCGACGAATCTGGGGATAACCGCCGCATACTGGGAGTTCGGGTCTTGCCGTGGTCCGAAGACATTAAAATACCTGAGGCAGATGGTAGGCAGTTTGTAAATCTGGTGGAAGATACGACAGTAGTATTCACCTACCAGCTTGGTTAGAGCGTAGGGGGACTGGGGGTTGGTAGGCATATCCTCACTCTTGGGTAGGGTAGGGGTATCGCCATAGACAGAAGAGGAGGAGGCATAAACGACTTTCTTAGCCTTTTTATCTCTGGCTGCCAGGAGCACATTCAGGGTTCCGGTTATATTTACCTCATTGGTAACTAGTGGGTCTTCTATACTTCGAGGAACACTGGGCAGGGCTGCCTGGTGGAAGACAAAGTCAATACCACGGAAGGATTCCTGTAATAGCTTCAGGTCAAGGATACTGCCCTGGATAAATTTTACATTGTCTTTCTGAAGCAGGCTGGCTATATTTTCTTTGTTTCCCGTGGAAAGGTCGTCAATGATAATGACACTGTTGCTGGTGGCTAATTCCTCAGCCAGGTTGGAGCCGATAAATCCGGCACCGCCGGTTACAGCTACTCTTTTATCTTTCATTTATTCATTTTCTCTAGTATGACTTAACTGAATTTCTTCATATTGCCGTTACTATTTGCTGAATTATACCCTAAATTAATGATGGGGTAAATGTGAGGTGCTTAAGCACGAGATGAAGCCTTGGCTTTACGGCTGGCTAGATAACTCTTTACTCCCCCTCCCCAGCCCGTTCATGCCAAGCAGGAGAAGCCACAACGCCTGAGCCCACACACCGGACAGCCTGAGACGCTATACAAAGCCCAGCATGTCAAGCCAGCCTTATGCCTAAAGAGATTTAAAGTCTCCTCTTGCATCACATTCAATTTTGGCATAAAATAGGAGGAGCAAGTGAGGCGACGTAGCCAAGTGGTTAAGGCGGGGGTCTGCAAAACCCCTATTCACCGGTTCGAATCCGGTCGTCGCCTCCATTTTTATATGTTAAAAGGGCATATTTTGCCTCTCCTGTTATATTGAACAAGTAACCCAAAAGCAGTAAAATAACCTCGGTTAGCAGCCGGGGTGGCGGAATAGGCAGACGCAGCGGACTTAAAATCCGCCGGACTTTGTCCTTGTGGGTTCGAGTCCCGCCCCCGGCACCAATGAGAAAACAAAAAAGCCTTGCCCATTAAGTTTTTCCCATTTCATCAGGACAAGGCGAGTAGTAGAAATCTCCAAATTCATCAAGGTTTAATCAACCATGCTTATCCGCCCTTCCTCTTTATCACTCCACGAACCGCCTGCTCAATATCTTTGGCGGTGAGTCCGTATCGCTGTAGAAGCTCGGCAGGCTTGCCTGATTTGGCATAGGTATCTTTGATGGCTACCATCTCCATCGGCACGGGGTGGTGTCTGGCTACCACCCGGGCTACAATACTGCCCAGCCCGCCATGCTCCAGGTGCTCCTCAGCGGTAACAATAGCCCCGGTCTCAGTGGCTGCCTTAATTATAGCCGCCTCATCAACAGGCTTGAGGGTGGACATATTCAATACGCGGCAGTCTACGCCTTCCCGCTTCAGGTTATCGGCGGCTTCAGTGGCTGCCGCCACCATAATACCGATAGCGATAATGGTTACTCTTTCCCCCGGCCGCATAGTTACTGCCCTACCCAGGTTAAAGCGGTAATCCTGGTTATAGACCAGCGGTAATTTGGGACGGCACAGCCTGATGTAGAACGGTCCATAGCTGGCGGCAGCGGCTCTTACTGCCTGAGCGGTCTCAATGGCATCGGCAGGAACGATAACGGTGAAGCCGGGCAGGGAACCAATCAGGGACAGGTCTTCAATGGAGTGGTGTGAGGTGCCATCCTCGCCAACGCTGATGCCACCGTGACTGGCTACCAGCTTAACATTCCGCCCCGGCTGAGCAATGGACATACGAATCTGGTCAAAACAGCGACCGGGGACGAAAACAGCAAAGGTGCTGGCAAAGGGTATTTTACCTGAGGCGGCTAATCCGGCAGCAATACTTGCCATATTCTGCTCGGCGATACCGCAGTCAAAGAAGCGCTCGGGAAACTCTCTGGCGAAGAAACAGGTCATAGTTGACCGTGACAGGTCAGCATCCAGCACCACGATATCCGGATTCTCCTTACCCAGCTCAATCAGGGTTTGGCCATAGGCTTCCCTCAGGGAAACTTCCTGGGGCATTTCTACTCCAGCTCCTTCAGGGCTATCTCTACTTGTTCAGCATTGGGAGCCTTACCGTGAAAATCGGGGTTATTCTCCATAAAGCTGACCCCTTTGCCCTTGATAGTATGGGCAATGATGACCACTGGTTGCCCTTCAACCAGTTTTGCCTGGTCAAAGGCTTGAGTAAGCTGGGTAAGGTCGTGACCATCAACCTCAATAACATGCCAGCCAAAGGACTGCCATTTCTTATTAAAGGGGTCAAGATTCATTACCTCACGGTTCCAGCCGTCAATCTGCTGTCCGTTGTTATCCACAATTGCCACCAGGTTATCCAGCTTAAAGTGGGCGGCAGCCATAGCCCCCTCCCACACCTGCCCCTCATTACACTCACCATCACCCAGTAGCACATACACCCTATACTTCTGTGAGTTGAGCCGACTGGCGAGGGCGACACCAATAGCAAAGGATAATCCCTGCCCCAGGGCACCGGCTGACATCTCCACCCCGGGGGTAACCGTACAGTCGGTGTGACCCTGAAGGCGAGTATCCAGCCGTCGTAGCGTGGTTAGCTCATCTACCGGGAAATAGCCACACTCCGCCAGAACGGCATAAAGCACCGGGGCAGCATGTCCCTTACTGAGGATAAACCGGTCCCGGTCTGACCAGCCGGGGTCTTGGGGTTTATGTCTAAGTACCCGGAAATAAAGGGCGATAACAATCTCCACCGCTGATAAGGAGCCACCGGGGTGACCGCTGCCTGCCCTGCCTATCATCGAAATAATGTGGCGGCGCAGCCTTTTAGCTATAGCCTTCATTTCCTTGACCGATAACGGTTTAGCTTCGGCTATGGCTGACGAAAAAACCTCGGCGCTCACATTCTCTGCCGAGGCTTTGGATAATGAATTTCCCATTTCCGATAGCGACATCAACACCCCTGTATCTAATTAATTATACAACAATTTTCAGACTCAAGTCTATAAATAGTCTCATCGCCGGTTAAGTTCAATCGTGGTTGATACTTTCACTGTGTCTCCTATTCCTCTGCAATAATAAGCAGAGTATTCTAAATTAGATAATATACAATGCCTTAAGAACTTTAAAACTCCATCTGATGCATGTTAGAGCATCGAGAGCCTCAACACCATATACTAATAGTAGTTCATCTAATTTTAATATTGTGGTGTCATTATTTCTCTTTTTGTATGTATTTAAACGAGAAATAGCGCTACCTACCCAATTCATATGCTCCTTAATTCGCTTTCGAATAAAAGTCATTATTTCCTGTTTTCTTTCCAAGTGTTCTATGTGTATAGGGATGTCCTGTTTATCTCTAGGAAGTAGGTTAGCAGCTTCAGGTCGTAATATTCCTTGCTTAATTAAATCTTTATATTCATCTTGCTGCTTTGCTCTATAAGCTATTATATTCTGATAATGTATATAACAGTTTCTCATTATCCTAATATCGTGGGCTAGTTTCTTTGTATCGTCATCAAGTTTAGATTGGTTTATGAGCCAATAGAAGTCTATTGATAATTCGGGGTTATTTCTCGTTGCTTGCTTAACTCTATTTCTAAACTTAAAGAGTAATCCCATTTCTACGGCTGTTGCGGTGTAATATATAGATGCACGGTCAAAAAGATACTGATATGCATTAATCCCGTCTTCAAAAAAACTGAGTACATACCTACGAATGTTTGGCTTTGTTCTACGTAGAGCAGTTTTTCTTGGACTCCTTGTAGCCAAGAATAGACTTACAACATCCTCTGACCTCAACTCTTTGTAACGTAGCAATGGGTCTTCTTTGAGTAATTCTATTAATTCTTTCCCCTGTAATTTTTTCATTGGTAGCCTCTTTAGGTTCTTATTATCGTTTAACGTTGTGTGTTCTTTCCTGAGTTATAGAATACTAACCACGCATCGGTTAATAGGCGTGCCGTGTCCATGTTAGCAAAACCACGCACTACGTCAGTCCTATCCTTCAATGTGCCGTGAAACCCTCTTCCCCATACCCCCATAGTTTACCACTTTTAACTAAACCTCATCGCCAGACCGAATTGATTTTCACCTCTATCTCTGCTTAAATAGAGTGATAGTAAGGAGAAGATAAATGGCAGACCTAACATTACAAGCTACTAAAAGAGAAATATTAGGTAAGAAGGCGAGATTTTTACGCCGACAGGGCATCACCCCCACCCACCTTTTTGGACACGGTCTGGAGTCGCTTCACCTGCAGTGTGACACCGCTGAGCTTAAGCGGATTATAGCTCAGGCAGGAACAACCAGACTTATTGCTCTGGAGATTGACGCCGATAAGCAACCCAGGAGTGTATTCATCCGCGAAATTCAACAGGATGTAATAGGTAGACAACTGCTCCACGTCGACTTCTACCAAATACGAAAGATGGAAAAGATAAAGGCAGATATTCCTATTGTCATGGTTGGCGGAGCCCCAGCCATGCAGGTAAAGGGACGTATGCTGACCCATACTCTCACCAGTCTGAGTATTGAGTGCCTGCCGGATAATCTTCCACCCCAGATAGAGGTTGACCTGAGCTCGCTGGAGGAGGTGGAGCAGTCAATCCATGTCAGGGACATCATTCTTAGCCCGGATATTACTGTCTTTACCGACCCCGACCAAATGGTAGTGAAGGTAAGCGAAGCCCGGGTGATAGAAGAGGTAGCAGCTGAGGTTGAGGCACCAGCTGAGGAGGAGGTTGAGGCAGCGGCCGAGGAGACACCTGCCGAAGAGCCAGAAAAAAGCCATGATAAAAGGCTGAAGTGACCATGATTATTGACTTTCACACCCATGTATTTTCGCCCCAGATAAAGAAAAACCGCAGTAAGTATATTGATAGTGACCCCTGTTTCGCTATCCTCTACTCCAATCCCAAAGCCAGACTGGCCACGGCTGATGAACTCATTGCCAGCATGGATAAAGACGGGGTTGACATTTCAGTTATTGTTAATTATGGCTGGATTACGCACGAGATGTGTGTTGAAACCAACGACTACATCTTAGAGTCGATTGCCCGCTACCCCCACCGTTTGATAGGCTTCTGCAGTGTCCAGCCCAACTCCTATGAAGCCGCCATTGCTGAAATAGAGCGCTGCGTCAAAGGTGGAATAAGAGGGGTTGGTGAGATGAGACCGGATTTACAATTATTCGACCTCAGGGATGAGGAGATGATGAAACCCTTTATTGAGGTAATAGCCAAGCACAAGCTAATTCTGCTCACCCACACCTCGGAGCCAGTAGGTCATGAGTACCCGGGCAAGGGGAGTGTTACCCCAGATATGCTCTATCCCTTCATCACCAGCTTCCCTGATTTAACCATAGTCTGTGCCCATTGGGGTGGTGGTTTACCCTTCTATGCCTTAATGCCTGAGGTAAAACAGGCGATGACCAATGTCTTTTTTGATACCGCAGCTTCGCCTTTTCTATATAGTCCTCAGATATATAATCAGGTTATCCAGCTGGTCGGTGCTGACAAGATTCTTTTTGGCACTGACTACCCCTTGCTGACACCGGGGCGACTGCTTAAGGAGATTGACTCTCTGGATTTGCCTGAGGAAACCAAGAGCCTTATCCTATCGGGTAATGCCCAGAGGCTACTGGGTATCAAAGGCTAGCCGGAGAAGGCTTGAGTTATGGAGCAAGTCCGCTCGTTTATTGCTATTGAGCTACCTGATGAGGTAAAAGCAGGGCTTTCCCGGTTACAAGCTCGGCTGAAGGTGGGCGAGCAACCTTGGGTGAAGTGGGTTGACACGGATAGTATTCACCTGACGCTAAAGTTCCTGGGCAGTGTAGCTATAGATAAGACCGGTGAAATAACCAGGGCGATGGAGGCAGCTGTCCAGGGAATATCCCCCTTCGAGGTAAAGGTAAAGGAGCTAGGCGTTTTCCCTAATTTGAGGCGGGTTCAAGTAATCTGGGTGGGGATAAGCGGGGAAGTAGATAAGCTAAGCCAGCTTCAGCAAAACATTGAGTCTAATCTAGCCCGATTGGGCTTTGCCCCCGAGTCTCGACCATTTACCCCCCACCTGACCCTGGCTCGCCTTCGTGACCGGACATCACTGGATGAACGGCAAAGGTTCGGGCAGACTATTGCTGGCACCAGATTTGAAGAGGCTTATACCTTTAAAGTAAAGGCTATCAGCCTGATGAAGAGCCAGCTAACCAGGGAAGGGGCTATTTATAGTTGGATTAGCGAAGTCGGGCTAAAGAAGCCCTTGTCAACCGCCACCACTTAGTGTATACTACAAAATATTCAAATTTGGTCGGGAGGTGGACTCCGTGGAACAATTCAATTTTCCCAAATGCCTGAAGTGCAAGACAGGCGACCTGGTGCCCCTATCTGATTTTGGCAGTCAAGGGGCAGACATTCTTTACAAAGCATGGGTTTGCACCAATCCTGATTGCGGCTTCAACCTGAAAATAAGGAATGGCGATATTTACCTTAATGAACCCATTTTGAGCGGGGCGTCTCAAGGTGCCCGCTCCCGCTAGAATAGCGATTCACCCTGAAAATCCAGATTATAGGTGATGAATGTGCTTCCTCAAGTAGCTAAGCTCAAGGGGATAGCACTTGACCTCTTATTTCCCCAGTGGTGTGTAGGCTGTGGGAAAGAAGGGGATTTTATTTGCTCCTCCTGTCGCCGCTCGCTACCTCGAATTATGCCCCCACTCTGTCCCCGGTGTGGTAAACCCCAACTCAGTGGCATACTGTGTCCGGGCTGTGTGAGCTGGCGGGCAGAGATAGATGGCATTCGCTCTCCATTTCGATTTGATGGAGTAATGCGCCAGGCGATACATCAGCTAAAATACAAAAACCTTAGAGCCCTGGCGGTGACGCTAGCTGGATTTCTGCATGACTATCTCGTCACCAACCCCATGCCCGGAGAAGTTCTGGTGCCGGCGCCACTACACCAGAAACGATTACGGGAGCGCGGCTATAATCAATCCCGCCTGCTGGCTCAGGAGCTAGGCAAGCTCATCAATTTACCTGTAGTCGATGACTGCCTCGTCCGACAGAAGCATACCCCACCCCAGACTAGGGCATCGACCGTGGACGAACGGCGGGGTAATGTAGCTGATGCTTTCGCCTGCCGTGACCGCAGGCTACAGGATAAGCGAGTATTACTTATAGATGATGTCTCCACCTCTGGGGCTACCCTTGATGCCTGTGCGGCGGCACTGAAAGCCGCCGGGGCGAGCTCAGTGTGGGGGTTAGTGCTGGCCAGAGAGATTTAAGCGAGTTAAAGAGGGGAGAAACACGAATCAATGGAGCTACAGATAACCGGTAAAAACACACAGCTATCACCAACATTACGCAGCTACATTGAGCGCAAACTGAGCAAGCTCAGCCGCCATCTGCCTAATATTATGGAGTCCAAGGTAGAAATAACTGAAGAAAAGACGAAGTCTCCCCAGCAGCACTTCGTGGTGCAGGTAACGGTAAACAGCAGTGGCACCCTGCTTCGGGCTGAGGAGAGAGGAGAAGACCTATTCACAGCTATTGATAAAGTAGTCGCCATTATGAATCGGCAAATCGAGCATTACAAGGGAAAGTTGTATAAAAAGGGAAGGGGTAGCTCATTGGCCAGAGGTGAACTCAGACAGGAGGTAACGACGACACCACCGTCAAAAAGGGTGATTAAGGTTAAGCGGTTTGCCATTAAGCCAATGTCGGTGGATGAAGCCATAGACCAGATGGAGCTTTTGGGTCATGATTTCTTCCTGTTCTTCAATGCTGATACCGAAAAGCTTAACCTGTTATATCGGCGCAAGGACGGCAACTACGGCCTTATTGAGCCGGAACTGGAATAAAATGTCTGAACCAGTATCTTTTTATCTGGCTCTCGTGGTAAAATATAACCAATGAGAAGAAATCTATTCTTATATCTAGCTCTGGCTTGCTTTATCGGTGTTATCGCCATCTTTGTTTTTGATGGCTATATGGGTCTCTATGATACCCTCCATATAACCACCGGAGAATATGAGCAGACCGTAGAACCCGACCAATGGGACCGCTACGACCCCTCGGTAAGAACAGACTGGGGAGACAAGGTATTCTTCAGTTATGAAGTGGATAACCGCCGCTTTTCCAGCTATGACACCGCAATTCAGGTATCAGTATGGAAAGAGGACGCCAAGATAATTGATTTAGTGGCTGAGGACAAGGCAATAGAACCCTTTGATGAGGCAAAAATAGAGTGGACGCTGACCAGCCAGGAACTGGAAAAGGCGGGCTGGGGAATTGATGATTACACGGTAGAGATAAATCACGGGGATGTGGAACGGAAAATAATAGTCCGCTTTTACTCGCCCGAAGAGCCTGGTTACCCTGAGCTGATGCCGCCCAGATAAAGTGAGAGCTTAAAAAAAGATGAGAACTTACATACTATATGGTTTCGGTTTCCTGTTCTGCATTGCCGGTATAGCCTATCTCGCTGCGGAGTATGTGAAATACCTGTCCGAGCCGGGGAAGCTGGCTTGCCTCATGCTGGTGGTGGGCATGTTTGGTTCCCTGGGGAAATACTTTGAGGAAAGAGGCTGGTAGTTGAGATGTTAATCGCTATTGCCGTACTGTTATCGCTGGCTTTTATCGGCTGGCTAATCTGGCGGGCAGTCAAGAAAAAGCCAGTTAAAGCCCACTCCGTGATGTATGGGCTGTCCATTCTGGCGGGCATATATACCCTGGCCTTCTTCCTCAGTATGGACATAGATTTAATCATTAGGGTGATAGTCTGTATTGTGCTGGGTATCTTTTTAATCTTCCTGGCGGCTTATCTCCAACGTCGTCGGCAAACCATCTAATTGGTCAAGCCGGCGCCCCTAGCTATAACCACAGCCTCTGTAGTCCAAAATAAAGGCAAGAAACTGGTGGAAAGGCAGTCTACCACTACCCGGGGTGATACTGCGCCCGGAGAGCTAAAATACACCGCTTGCCGTACCAATAAGGGTTGGATAGGAATTTTGGGCTCGGCAAAGGGGCTGCTGGTCACCACTTTACCCCAGCCCTCAGTTCAAGAAGCGCGCCAGCTACTGGGTGCCAGGGTAAACTATGCCACCTGGTCTCCCCGCTGGTTTGAGGACTTAATGGAACGCCTCAGGACTTACTTTGGCGGTTATCAGGTAGCCTTCCCCGATGAGCTTGACCTCTCCGGAGCCACCCCCTTTCAGCGCCAGGTGTGGGAGATAACCAGGCTCATCCCTTATGGTAAGACCAGGAGCTACCTCTGGGTGGCGGAGCAGATTAAGCGACCCGGGGTGGCACGGGCGGTGGGACAGGCATTAAGCAGAAACCCTCTGCCTATTATCGTCCCCTGTCACCGGGTGGTAGCCAGCGATGGTAAACTCGGTGGCTTTAGTGGGGGAGTGGAGATGAAGGGGTATCTTCTCTCTCTGGAAGCCTCAGCCAGCATTCGGTAAGGGTTACTTTATGCTAATGGTAAATACCTTTGTTGTATCCTGCGGGGTTGGCTCTTCCCACGGTCGCTTATAGGCCAGGGTTATCTCAGTTTCACCTGCCTTCAGTGTCTTGAACCGGAAATACTCAATACCGCCGGCACCAACCACATCCTGTTCAGCCTCCTCGCCCGGCTTATATGTTTTTTCTACCAGCTCAAGCACGGTCTCATCGTAGCTTTCCTGCCAGCCATAGCCGGTGGTAGGATTAGAGCCGAGAGCGATAACAAACTCCTGATTAACGCCGATGCTTATGGCTTGCCCTGAATCAGTGTAGGTCTGAACCTCTCCAGCGCAGCCAGCTACCAGGGAGGTAGCTATCACTGCCACCGAAACCAGTATTAAAAACCTTTCCATTAATCCCTCCTTTATATATTAATATATTCGTGATTATATACTTGATGCAAGGTAGCACGGGGGGCTATTAAATCCAAAACGGGGGAAAAAGAAGTGACAAGAAGCCTATTGCAAATACTACTACGCCAGCTATTCCCCTAATAATATCACCTCGAAAGTCACGTTTAGAGATTTTATTCACCACTGCGCTTACTGTGCCCTCTACGAGTATTATAAAGCCTGCAACGGCAACTGTTGTCCAGATAGTTTCGATTGTCATAAAAAACACCTCCTTATAGCGCTGATTATACATCGGATAGAAAGGATGTCAAGAAATATGTTAAGTGGTAGAATAGGGGTTTTTTATTTGACGCAATGCCAAGGGGGTGCTAAGCTTTCACCACCAATAATGGTGGGAGGGAGCTATGCCAGACAAGAAGGGAAAACTTAGCCCAGAAGAAAAAGAGAAGGTTAAGGAATGGCTAGAGGAAAAATGGAAAGCATCCAACCTGTGTCCAGTTTCGCACGACAACAATTGGGTAATCGGAGACTATACGGTCACACCTATAAATTTCAGTTCAACGGGGACTATTTTGGGTGGCCCGATATCCCCTCAAGTCATGTTGATTTGTTCTACATGTGGGTATACGCTTTACTTCAATGCAATGGTTATGGGGATATTTGCTTCGGGGGAGGCTTCCGATGGCAAATAAACAGAAATCATCCCCAAGGAAACAGGAAGAACTTAACATTTTATCGGGCGGGGCTTTTGTTCGCCCCGTCACAACGGTGCGTGATATGAAATGTTATCCTTTGAATGAAAATGAGATGCAGAGTATTACCCTACTCAATACAGCAACATCCCTCTTTGGCTCGTTGTCCTTGACATTTATCCTGCTTGCAATTGGGCTAAAAATTGATGCGATATTGGAGGGAATTTTAACAGAGGAGGCTAAACTGTTGGCTCAATACGGATTCTGGGTTTTTCTATTTCTGTCGGTTATATGCTTAGTAATTGCGCTAATCACATGGAAGTGCCGTAAGTCTACATTACAGCGCATTATTGGAGAAACCGAGGTTAAGGGTTAATGAGTTCTTTATATTCCAGATTATCAGAGTTAATGAGCTTTAATAGCGTATCCCTAAACAGATAGGGATTATCACGGTTATTAAACCGCCATTCTAATTCGTCTAGGTAGGCATCAAGATGTTTAGTAGAGATTTTATGATAAGAACCGATAACAGACCGCTTAAAGAGGCTCCAGACATTCTCAACAGTGTTGGTGTGGACATCGCCACGAATATATCAATCGGTTTGTATATTATAACGAGAATAATGGGAAAAGGTAAGGACAAATCCTTATCTCCTCTTTGCCCAGGGGTCTCAGGGGTGAAATAATCCAGCCCGGTATAGTCTTCGTTTAGCCTCGGATACTCCCCCCATTTTAATTTTCAAGAAGTCCAGCTCGTATTGCTCAATGAGCCCTTCACCGGCGAAGCTAAAGTATCGGTCATTGCCGATTATGATATGGTCAAGGACTCTAATCCGCATAATAGCCCCGGCATAGACCAGGTCTCTAGTTACGTCTTTATCATTCTGGCTGGGCTCGGGGTCGCCGGCAGGGTGGTTATGGACAAAAATGAGGGAGACAGCATTGTATTTAATGGCACCCTCTATAACCTCACGAGGGGAGATAACGCTGCTATTCACGGTGCCTTCAAAGAGGTCGACTGTTTCAATAATCTGATTTTGGCTATTTAGATAAATAACCTTAAATACCTCTTTCTTGAGGTCGCGCATTGAGTGGTAGAGATAGTCAAAAATCTCCTGGGAGGATTTATAAATAGTCTTATCCATAATTTTTTGTTTAAGGAACTCTCTGGCTACTTCCTGCACCAGCTTGATACCAAAGACAGAATGGGGACCAATGCCTTCTATTTGCTGTAGTTCCTCGGGAGGAGCCTCCAGGACCCCTCTCAAGGTCTTAAATCTTTTAATGGCTTCCTTTGCCTGCGGTTTACAGTCCTTGCGTGGTGAGCCCAGGGTCAGGAGCAATTCAATGATTTCATAGTCGTGGAAGCCCTTAAGACCCGACTTAATGAACTTTTCCCGAAGCCTCTTTCGGTGCCCTAGTGGTAAATTATCTGCCGACATTTTGGGCTTTCCCCTCAAATTAGTGTAAAAAGTTTTCTCCCATATTCTAGCACTAAGGAGCAAAGTCTTCTACACTGAGGTTGTTTATCTACCTCACCCCTCTTTAAATTTTTATTAGGTAACCCTATCCCCTTTATCCCCTTCCCCTTGATAAGGGGAAGGGGAAATAAAAAAGAGGGGCTTTGCGCCCCTCTAAAACTCCCCATATAAGAATATCTGGGGCTTCGCCCGCCTTTCAGCCGTTCTTGACTGCCTTATTTTTTTACTGAACGCTTTCTTTATCCTGTTATCATATTCAACATCCTGCCTTAACTCCCTGAACAATGGCCACTCAAAAAAATCATCTTGTGTCATTTCTTCTTCTATGGCAGCCACTTTCTCCACATTTTTATAGAAGGGGCTAACGCCCCTTAAACCCCCATATTGATGAACGGTCTTATTGCCAACTGTGTACTTCTTTAAGGGAGGGGGAACTTTCTATATAAGAGGGGCTTTGCGCCCCTCTAAAACTCCCCATATAAGAATATCCGGGGCTTCGCCTCCCTTTGACTCTCTTTTTAGGGAGAGGGGGAAGAGATTTTAGCAAAGGGATTAAAAGGGGCGAAGCCCCTTTAAGCATTTCTCTTCCCTCTCCCCTTATGAAGGGGAGAGGGATAAAGGGTGAGGGGTTGTTAAACAATCTTTTATTAAGGGAAGGGGGTCAGGGGGATAGGTTACCTAATAATCTCCTAACTTTGTTACAATAGTAATTTGGGGACAGAGCGCGAAGGTGCCAGTAGTATGATGGATTTAGGTCGTGGTCTCCAGCCTTAGCCCGTCCTCCCCCACCAGCGCTACCAGCCGTTGATGAAGCTCGGGGCAGTGGTTGGTATATATATTAGACAGCTTGAGATTAATAATCTTCTCCCCATTAGTCAGGCACAGCTTTACCTCATCCTGCCCGGGGAATTCTTTAAGAGTGTCAATCAATTTATGCAGACAGGCGGTATCACTATCCTCATCGCTGGTTTGAGTGATGCTGATTACCAGTCGGTGGCTTTCGGCTGGTGCCGTAATGGTCGAGGCTTCTTCATCTACTGCCGGCGCCTCACCGGGTTGAGAGGTAACCGCCTCTGCCTCCTGAGCTGCCTCTGGTTGGTAGCGGCGCACATAGTCGCAGTTTAGCTGCACCCGCTCATCCCTTAGCCTTACCTTACCTTCAACCAGCAGTATGTTTCCTTCCTGCCATAGCTCCTTGGTATCGGCATAGACCTTGGGCCAGACCATAACCTCAATTCTGCCATCCAGGTCTTCCAGAACGGCGCTGGCAAAAGGATGCCTATCCCTGGTGAACAGGTAGCGAACCGAGGCTACCATGCCGGCAACGACTACGGTTTGTCCCGCCAGCTCGGCATCAATCTGACCGCACAGGGTAGTATTCTCTGATGCCACCTTGGTGGCAAACGAACTGAAGGGGTGCTCGGAGAGATATACTCCCATCAGCTCCCTCTCCCAGCCTAGCTTCTCCTTGATAGAGATGTCGGCTTCCTCAAGGTCAAGGCTGGGTATAGGCACCGGCATTGCCTCCCCCCACAGGTCAAACATGGTAGATTGCCCTGTCTCCCGCAGGTACTGCTCCCGTTGCGCCAGAGAGAGGATACGACTAATATTGTGGAGTAGCGTGCCACGGCTACCGAGGCAGTCTAAGGCGCCAACCTTAATCAGAGACTCCATTACCCGCCGGTTTACCCCACGCAGGTCACAGCGGCGGCACAGGTCTTCAATAGATTTGAATTCGCCCCCCTTATTTCGCTGGGCAATGATAGGCTCTACCGCCCCGTAGCCCACATTCTTGATAGCGGTTAGCCCAAAGTGGATGGCTGGAGCTTTGCCTTCGTTATCCCCTTCTATAGAAAAGCTGGCTTGACTGCGGTTTATATCCGGCGGCAGCACCGTAATACCCAGGCGGCGGCATTCGGCAACAGCACTAGCCATCTTCTCTAACTGACCGGTATGGGTAATCAGGAAAGCGGTAATATATTCTGCCGGGTAGTTTGCCTTGAGATAGGCGGTTTGATAGGCAATAAGGGCGTAGCTGGTGGCATGAGCCTTATTGAAGGCGTAGCCGGCGAAGGGCTCAATGAGAGCGAAGACCTCAGCGGCTACCTCAGCCGAGAACCCATTCTTCTTGGCTCCGGTAGTAAAGCTACGCCTTTCTTTCTTCATAGCCTCGGGAATCTTCTTGCCCATTGCCTTACGGAAGACGTCAGCCTGCCCCAGGCTGTAGCCAGCGAGGGCCTGCACAATAAACAGCACCTGTTCCTGATATACAATCACCCCGTAGGTTTCCTCAAGGATGCTGGCTAGGGTGGGGTGGGGGTAGCGGATAGGCTCAATGCCGTGCTTGGCTTTGATGAAGGT